>JAEEGL014573030.1_pt1 | contig 18342 bp, 8 predicted proteins | sample 9134231 | NCBI WGS metagenome assembly JAEEGL01 (sample SAMN16246548, study PRJNA631951) | gut metagenome | biome: gut microbiome; feature: rumen; material: fiber-attached | host: Bos | place: Iran: Karaj | collected 2018-10 | reverse complement strand
CTGTTATTTACGTATTCAACAAGTCCGATCTGGTGCAGAAAGAACAGGCAGAAAACTCTCAGCTTGTTATGGACATTCCAAAATCCATGGATAACAGGGTTTATATCTGTGCCAAGGAAAAGGACAGCCTCGAGGAGCTTATCTGCGTAATGGAAAAAGTCCTTTCTGAAGGAGCCAGAGAATACACCCTGCTTCTTCCCTACTCTCAGGGCGCAGTTGTCAACGACCTCACTGTAGCAGGCGCTGTTTTAAATAGTGAATACCTTCCGGACGGCATAAAAATAATCGCGAAGCTCTCGCCCCGCGATTATGAAAGATATTCTGAATATGAGATTTAATGAATCAGCCTGCTGCCTTTAATGAAGGGCGAAGGTCCTTCTCATTTACTTCGATCTTTACACGATTCAGTGCTGCTCTTACTGCAGGAACAAGCATTACCATAACTGTAAGGCCGCCTTCAGCAGCGATGTAAGAACCGTTGTAGAGAACGGAGTATACAACAGGGTGCATTCCCTCAGGAGCATATGCTGCAAAGAAGATGACACCTGATAAGACTGAAAATACGAATCTTCCGAAGATTCCAAGAAGATAGCCCTTTATCATGCCATACTTGCTGTTGCAGAAGAATCCTGAGATTCCAAGTGCAGTGAAAGCAAAAATATAATCACAAAGAAGCTGCGGAATGCTAATAATATACGGATCAATGATAAGCTGAAGAAGTCCATAGGCAAAGGCTGCTGAAAGACCTACTCTTGGTCCGTACAGATATCCGATGAAGGTGATGAAAAACATACTGAAAAGTGTTACAGAACCGCCCATAGGCAGTTTGAACAGTTTCAGATTAGAAAGAACAAAAGCAAGTGCAAGACATAGAGCCGAAACAGTAAGCTGCTTGACGCTGAGCTTTCCCTTGCCATCTTTATTGATAAAAAAGCTTACAAGAAGAGCTCCAACAATTGCCAGCACAGCAACAAGGAAATATCCGCCCTTGGTGATATTATAGGTTACATATCCATCCTCAACTACTTTTTCCAAAAATAAGTACATAAAAAATCCTCCCCTGATATAATTGCTCAAGGGAGGTTCTGCTCGTTGTTATGGCCATGGCAATTCGCATGCACTAAAGCTTGATTATCTTCATTATCCTCAAAATGATATGCTATAATCTTTATGCAATAGTCTTTATGCGACCGGTATAGACCGTTGCTTCCCTACGCCGGCATTATCCGGGTCAGGTAATAAGGGTTAGACGCGCATGGCGTACACTCTCAGCATTGCTCCCCTAGCGGTTTATTAAGTTCATATACATTAAACACATGTAACGGCCCTATTGTCAATATAAATATTAAAAATGTGAGAAATTTTTCTAAAATGAAGCAGCTGATCTTTGCACTAAAGGAAAAATGGATATCGGATACCACGAAAAAGCTTCCTCTGAAGGCTTATTTTTTATACACATCTTTAGGGGTAGTTCTCGCTGTATTCCTTACCCTGCTCTTTAATCTCACAGGCTTTATTAACTTTGGCTCTTTTAGCGAGACATCCCGGAATCAGTTCGGAGTATTTGATTCAAAACTCATGCTCTTTCTCTTATACTGCGTGTTTACACCCTTTGTTGAGGAAATTGTCTTCAGATTCGTGATCTTTAATTCTCTTTACATAAAACTAAAAAAAGCCCAGCCGGCTATACTGATCTCCACAGCGCTTTTTGCTGTCTATCACATGAATCCGGTTCAGGGGCTCTATGCCTTTATTCTAGGGCTGTATATCTGCATTTCCTACCACAGGAGTGGCAGCTTTTTTGTGCCTTACATAGTACATGCCAGTGCTAATCTCGTAGCACTGGCATGCACTATTTTTTTCTTATGAGGGGTTTACAACTATTTTACTAATCACGGCTTACCAAACCATGAGTGGTAACACACTTTTTTCTTCTGATTATTATTTTATCAGCCAATTTGTCAGTTAACTTATCACATATTGCGCAAAAATGGTTGAATTTGCAATAAAAAACTGATTTTTTCATCGAAAAAAGGCCAGTTTCCACTATTGCAGATATAATGCGGTTTTCTTAAACGTTTTCGCAAAATCGTTTTCTATTACCCTCTAAAAAGTTCACAAAATAATCACATTTTTGATGCTTTTATTAGGTATTTTTCCCCGCAAATTTGGTTTTCTTCTCAATTATTGCGAAAACAATTGTTAAGTTTACATAAGCGGAACAGGTATTACGCTTCCAAAATGGAAGGAATAGATATAAATCTCTTTGACCTTCTTTCCGGTCGCAGCCTCCAGAGCTCTCTTGTAATAATCAAGCTGAATCTTATACCGATCTACGAGTTCCTGCTCTTTTTCAACCCTGTCGGTCTTATAGTCCATCAGGATAATGTCATCCCCTTCAAAGAACCATGCATCCACAATTCCCTGGATAAGGATCTTCTCTTCCTTAGGGAATCTGTCATTAAGCTCTGAAGCAGCTATTCCCATCATAAACGGCTTTTCTCTCATCAGGACGCCTCCCCTGAAGGCTTTGGCCATCCTCTTTCCAAGAGATGATGAAAGGAAGGTTGCTACATCCCCGGCTTTAACCGTTGGCGGATAGTCCTTTGGTATAACACCAGCCTTTGCTTTGTCACTTATAAAGGAGGTAATCTCATCCTCTGACAAAGCATCTTTACCCCAGATATTATCATCAAGGATCTCCATGATCCTGTGGTAAGCTGTTCCTCTGTCTGCTCCGGAAAGCCCCTGAGGTTCCTTCGAGTATTCCAAAGGCTTTGTAAATACCTCTCCCATTTCCTCCAGAAGATGCTTTTTAAGCTCTGTAACCGTAGTCTTGGTATATAGCCCCTTAAGGTTCTCGTAGGCATAGATACTTGCGAACTTTTCTTTTAGCCTTCCTGCAAGCTCAGGATCAAACTCACTTTCGAGCTCATTTGCCAGCTTGTTCTGCCTGAGTATTCCCTTTGTGCTGTTTATCAGCATCTTTTTCTTAAGGCTATCAGCAGTGAGAACCTCAATGCTTAGAGGCGGAGCATCGGGTGTTGTTGTAAAGCTAAGGTCCATGGGACCAAAATCCTGCTCCAGCTCCTTCACCACAGCCTTAAAAGCCGGATGTGTCACAAGAGAATACATTGCCCACTCATAGTAGCTCTTTGCATTTAATCTTGCTGAAAAAGGAAGGAGCTTACCTTCCCCTGCTCGAAGCAGCTCGTTTCTTGCTGCTCTTTGGAGCATGCTCTGAAGGTTCTTTACTCCCGCAGTCATGATAAGCTTTTCCTTGGCCCTGGTAAGAGCAACATACAGAACCCTAAGTTCCTCTCCCATGCTGTCTCTTTGCATCTTGTCAGCTATCAGTACTCTTCTTAGAGTATCAAACTTAAGTCTGTTTTCCAGGTCAACACATTTTACGCCAATGCCCATATCCATGTCACAGATAAGGTCTCGCCTTGTGTCTAACAGGTTGAATTTCTTTGCCATTCCGGCTACAAATACTACCGGGAATTCAAGTCCCTTACTCTTATGTATGCTCATAATGCGGACTACGTCAGCATTTTCATCAATGATTCCCGCTTCACCATAGTCCACCTGTATCATTTTTATCCTGTCAATATATCTCACAAAGTGGAACAGCCCCTTAAAGCTGCTCTTTTCAAAGGTAACAGCCCTCGAAAGAAGCTGATCCAAGTTGGCCTTTCTCTGATTTCCTCCCGGAAGAGCCAGAATATATGAATCAAAGGAAGTCTCGTCGATGATCAGCTCTAAAAGCTCATGAACAGGCGTATAAACCGAAATTTCCCTTAAGTTTTCCAAAAAGTCGATGAAACCTGAAAGCTTGTGTAAAAGCCCTTCCAAAGCCTCATCTCCTTTTGTTTCCCTGTTCTCCTCAAGGAGGCAACAAAAAGCTCTGTACCTTGAATCCGCTTCCTTGGCGCGCTCGCTCTTTTCAGTCATGATCTTAAGGCGGGCCATCTCCTCATCGGAAAAACCTCCTATTGCAGAGTGCATAACGCTTACCATCGGAATATCAAGAGAAGGGTTGTCGATAACCTGCAGAAGGTTCATCATAACAGCTACTTCGTAGGCCTCAAAATATCCCGTCTTTGTTTCCACATAGGCCGGTATCTGCTGGCTTTCCAGTACGTTCTTAAAGCACTCATCCCAGCCGCTTGGAGACCTCAAAAGGATGACAATGTCCTTAAACCTTAAGTCTTTATTGCTCTGCATCAGCTCCTGTATTCTTTCGGCTATTGCAAGAGCTTCTTTTTCTTTTGCGCTGTAGCTGTCAAAATCTGAAAAGTCGTAGCTGTCTTTTTCCTGCTCCTCTGCACCATCCTCAGAATCGTCAAATTGGCCGCCTAAAGCACTTCTGTCCGAATTATCTATCAAAAGAAACTCCGGAGTCACGTCAAAGGAAGGCTCTTTATAAATTTCCTCTGCTCCATAGACGAGCTTTGCATCCTCGTCGTAGTCAACGCCGCCAAGGTCAGAACCCATGAGCTTCTCAAACATGAAGTTTGTGATATCAAGTACCTCTCTTCGGCTTCTGAAATTCTTGTGGAGGTCTATCCTTCTGTCCTTTGAAGCAGCGTCCTTACTGTAGCTTCCCAGCTTTTCCATGAAGATTTCCGGCCTTGCAAGCCTGAATCTGTAAATACTCTGTTTTACATCTCCTACCATGAAACGCTCAGAAATATCAGCTATCTCACCGGATATGGACTTTAGAATAAGCTCCTGGACATTGTTGCTGTCCTGATACTCATCAATAAGGACCTCTTTGTAGTAGCTTCTGTATTCCAGAGCTGTTGCTGTGGGCTTATCAGGGTGATCCACCAATATCCTTAAGGCATAGTGCTCAAGGTCTGAAAAATCCATGAGCTGTCTGCTTTTTTTATCCTCATCATAGAGCTCCCTAAAGCGCAGAGTGAGCCTGCAAAGCTCCTTTACAGCCCTGCTGCAGAGCTTCATCTGTGAAGCCACAGCCTCAGCCGGAAGATACAGATAGTTTTCTTTTAGAGGCTTTAGTTTCTTTTCCTTGACCTCATCTCTGATACTCTTGACCAGCTCTTTTTTGGACGGAGAAACAGAGTCGTCCTTTTTCCCGGAAAGTCTCTTAAAATCTATGGATCTTACTGCATCAAAAAGCTCATCATAGGTATTCTTGTTCAGACAAGCCTCGAACTGATCTATCTCGTCCTGAAGATTATCCCCATACATGTAGGGTCCATCGCTCTCACAGCAGATTTTTTCAGCTATGAGAAGGCTGTCCCTGCTCTCCTTAAGAATCCGCTTTACGCTCTCGACACATGCCTTTACAAAGGAAAGAGAATCAAAGTCTCCCTCACAGTCATAGTCCCTTGCTCTTTCATTTATAAAGTCTTCAGGCCAGGGCATACTCATGGAAAAATCATAAAGCTGCATGATATACTCTTCCGCAGCCTTGTCGCTGTTTCCGACTCCAAAGTAGTCCATGCAGTACAAAAAATCGTCATTTCCGCCCTCTTTTGCATGAGCGTACTCTTCCTCCAGCATGTTCTGCATGACCTCATCCTGAACCAGCTTAAGCTCTCCTTCGTCACCTATTCTGAAGGACGGATCAATGCCGATTGCATTAAAATTATTTTTTACAACATACTGGCAAAAAGCGTCTATAGTAGTGATCTGGGCATTGTGAATAAGCGTTTCCTGCCTCTGCAGATGCTTATCCTCCGGGTTTAGTGACAGGTTCTTTTGTATTGCCGCAGTGATCTTCTCCTTCATCTGGGAAGCTGCTGCCTTTGTGAAGGTAACAACCAGAAGATGATCTATATCTACTCCGGACTTTATTATCTGAATAATGCGCTCTACAAGAACAGCGGTTTTTCCTGAGCCCGCCGCTGCCGATACCAGCACATTACTATCTCTTGCTTCTATAACCGACTGCTGTTCATCTGTAAACTTAATCGCCATTTTGCTCCCCTGATACTTCATTCTTTATGCAAAGAAGTGCGTCCTCGTCCTTCATGCCAAGCTTTCGCTTGTTGTAGCCGGGAATCCTCTCGTCATAGCCGCAGACCGATTTAAAGCTGCAGTAGGTACAGGAGGATCTCTGTCCCCATTCATAAGGATTTATGCTGATATCTCCGGCGAGGATCCTCTGTCCGAATTCTCTGGCCTTATTTCCGACAAACCTGGTAATGTCCTTGTAATCTTCACCGGAAAAGACGCTTGAACCCTTGGCAAAACCTCCGTCCTTCTTGAGCTTCACCGGAATAACATCGGACTTTTCAGTGATTCCCTCGTGAAGAAGCTCAACCACATCTCTGTCCCCATTCACAAGTCCCGTGGTTCTTAGCTTTTCCCTTATTTGCTGCTCGATGTCCTCATTTGACATTTCTTCTTTTCCATCAGCCAGAGGGTCGTCCACGTGATAGTACAAAAGAGCAGCAGGAACCACTTCCTTCTTTGCATGCTTCTCTTTTTCCGCCATCAGAGCCACATCCATGTACATCACAAGCTGCAGCTGCAGGCCGTAGTAGAGCGACGCTATACTGATATCCTTGTTTCCTGATTTATAATCGACAACCTTAACATAGACGTGATCTTCATCCTCGTAGAGGTCCACACGGTCAATCTTTCCAACCAGCTTCATGCGCTCCTTGATATGATCCTCCTCATCCTTTGAAAGAGCGATGTTCAAAGCGCCGATATCCCCTGCTTCCTTAAAGCTTAGCTCCACATAGGCAGGATTAAAGCGCCCCTTGGTCAGCTGGTAGTTCAGAGTATCCACAGTCCTTGCAAGGATCTTAAACAGACGCTCCTGCATATACTGGTTTCTGACGCTGCTGTGAAGGATGGTATTCTTGTATTGGTCCGCACATGCCTCCAGAGCCTTTCGCAAAATAGCGTCAGACTCAGCCTTTTTAATGGTCCTTGGGTCGATCCTTTTGGCGATTATATCACCGGTATACTTCTCAAGGACTTCATGATATACATTGCCCAGGTCAGAGGCGTCAAATTCAAATTTCTCCCTCTCCTTTAATTTAAGTCCATAGCTCAGGAAATGTGCATAGCAGCAGGTAGCAAACTTTTCCAGGCGGCTTACACTGTTTTCAAGCGTTGCTCCGTAAAGGGCCAGAGCTATCTCTTTGGCGAGAGGCTTTGACTCGTAGTGCGCAAAGGCCGCAGCGCTTATCTTATCGAGAAGATTCGTGTCATTTCCTTCCGTATTATCCTTAAGAACCTTGTAAAGAGTAAAAAAGTCCTTTGTCCTGTCAAAATGAAGTGTTCCTGCAGCATAGTTTCTTAGCATGTCAGAAAGAAGGTCATAGCTGTCTTTAGGGCATACATTCTGCGACTCAAAGCTTCCCATCTCAGGTCTTTCTATCTGTAATCTTTCAAACATCATAAGAAGCTTTGGCACAAGATATGCCGGGCGAAGCGACTTACCCTCCTGGTCTATCTCGCTATAGGACAGATAAAGCCTGTCAGTAGGCTTTGTGAGGTTCATGTACAGATAGAGCCTCTGGATATACATCTGCTGCCTGGGCGTAGGTGATAGCTCCACATCAGGCGCCACATCCAGAAGGTACTGCCTGTCTATATCCGAGAGGATTCCGCCGGAGGCAGCATTTTTAGGAATAGCTCCGTCGTTTACTCCAAGGAAAAAGAGAACCTTGATTTCCTTAAGCCTTGTTCTCTCAATATCTCCAACTATGATCCTGTCGACATCCTGAGGAATAGAGCCAACCTCTATTTTGCCAAAGCCCACCTTCAGAATGTCTCTGTATTCATCAAGGGTAATCTTCTCCTGCCCGATAAGCCCCTTTATCTGGCTTAATAGAGCCATGACCTTGTCATAGATCTGCTCGTATTCTCTGGCTCTCTTCCAGTCTCCACGCGCTTTAAAGCTCTCAGAAAAGGCTGACAGCTTTTCCTTTGAATTATTCTTTTCTATAACCGCGATCAGGGCATCTGTGATTTCCTCCACAGTGCCGTTTTTCTTTTCAAAAAGCTCCGAGAGCTGGCCGGTTATTGAGGACCTCATACCCTCAAGCTTATTCAAAAGCTCTGTTCCATCGTCCTTGAAATTCCTTGGCATTCTCCTTAGGAACTTATCCTCCCACTGCCTTGCTCCGTTTATTCCAAGTGCGATGACATAATTCTCCAAAAGATCTGTGTCATCCCTTGAATAATCAGTCATTCCGCTCTTCATATAGTGGAAAACATCCTCGTACTTATATCCTGAAATAATGATATTTACTGCACTTGTAATGTACTCTACAAATGGATTGAGCATGAGCCCAAGATTCCTGTCAATGAAAACAGGTATGTCAAACTTCGCAGCGCCTCTTTCTATGAGATTGCCATATCCCTCCAGAGAACCGCAGACTATCGCAATGTCTCTGTAGGCATAGCCCTCCTGCCTGACTATATCCTTGATCTTGATCAGAGTCTGTCTGACCTCTTCAACCGGATTTTTAGCTGTATATATCTGAATTTCGCTTAGCTCCTCGGTATACTTCTTACTGTTGTATCTAAAGAGATTTTCCTCAAGGAAAGTCATAGGCCTGTTGTTTTCAAGGCGCTTTACAGGCTTTTGGGTAATCCTGATATCTCCTGTCTTTGGATCCTTTGCTGCCCTTTCATCTCTAATATGTCTGAAAGTATTAAAATCCGGGAGACTTCCCACCGAGCTGTTCTTTTCCTTCTCCACAAGGTATTCCAGGAACTCTAAGTCTCTTACAGTCTTTTTTCCCAGCATAAAGAGCTCCTGCTCTTCAAAGGCAGAAGCATACGGATCCTCATCAGGTCCCATGATCACTGATACCATCACCTCAGACGCTATAGAGAGGAGCTTTTGTATAACATGATATTGAATCGGGGTAAAGCCGGTGAATCCGTCGAATATAACGATGCTGTCCTTAATAAGGTCAGACTTGTCGATGGCTCTGCATAGCACATCCAGCGTTTCTTCAGCTGTTATGTAGTTGCCCTCGATATATTTAAGAAACTCGGAGTATAAAAGCCTAAGGTCCTTTATCTTGCTGTTTAAGGCCCCTTTCTTACTGCTTTTTTCCTCAAGGAGTGAAAGCTGCTCATCTCCTATTTTGTACTGCATAAACTCCGAGATTGTAGACTTTACTTCATCAATATAGCCGCTCTTGTGCATGTTTTTTCCGATGAGAGGCAGCTTATCTCCCAGAAGATCTGCCACATGGAAAAGCACCAGGCTCTTCCCGACATCATCAAGCACAGAAAAAGAGCCAAGGCCTGTTTCCTCAAATATCCTGTAGGAAAGTCTGCCAAAGCTCAGTACGTCGATGTTCATTATTGCTCCCAGAGGATGCATCTTCACCACATCCATCTGGGTCTGCATTGTAAACTGATCAGGTACTATGATAAAAAACTTTTTTGTGCTGTCCTCAAGGCTCCTTTCAATAGTTTCCCTGTACAGCGTGGTGCTCTTGCCTGCACCTGATGCCCCAAAACAAAACCTTAACATATAACATCCCCATTTATTGTTTTAACTATCCCCGTACTTTAGATCATCACTGATCTCATCAGCATATCTGCAGCAGGAAATATACTTCCATCTGTTATTATAATAAAAAGGAAGTATCATGTACATCTGCATTCTTCCGTTGTCACCCGGTATTGCAGAATGATAGTAATCAACAACATAGGCAGAGTTAGTTTTCTTTAGTCTCTCGTGTATTGTTGTTATGTCATAAAACTCTCTGAAGCGCTCTCTTTCTTCCTTGTACAGATACATATTTGAATACATCTGCACTGCTCTGACTGCGTTTTTCTCAACATTGGTAACAGGTATCTGTTCGCTGTTCAAGAAGATATTCTCAACAGTTCCGTCGTCCTCATACAGATCAACTCTGAAATACTGGTTAAATACATGAGCCATCGCAACATGGATCTTATCAGCGAGAGTACTGTCTCCATAAACTGAGATATTTCTTGTAACGACAGCATAAGCTGCCCTGTCGCCATGCCTTGAAAGAAATCTTACCTTCAAGCTGATAACACAGCCATTTACAACGGCATTTCCCTCGCCTCTGTGGTCGTAAGCCTTCTCGGCCTTGGCTGCCACTTCCCTGAAGGCTTTAATATCAGCAAGCTCCCGGTTTTCATTTCTCTTTTCAGCATCCTCAATGCTTCTTACGCCCATGGAATTCAGGACTTCAATATAGGCTTCATTTGCATAAAGAAAACTTACATTTTCCCGGTCTATCTCCACAATGCTTATAGGAAGGTTATTGAATACCTCCAGGTTTTTCTCCCTAAGCGGAGTACTGCCCAGAAGATTTACATCACCAATATCATCATAGTATTTGCTGAAGGATATATTCTCACAGGCATCAAAGCTATACTCAACTTCCTTTTCAATACCCTCAACAGGTGTAGGCTTTCCAAAAAGATATCCCTGAAGTCTCTCGCAGCCTATCTTTTTAAGGAATTCATACTGTTCCATCGTCTCCACACCCTCTGCGAGTGTATGGATTCCCAGCTCCTTTGCCATGTTAACGATGGAAGAAAGAATAACTTTCGTTCTCTTGTTAGTTTCAAAATCGCGAAGGAAATTCATATCAATCTTCAGCATGTCAAAATCATATATCTTCAGGTTGTTAAATGAGCTGTAACCGGCGCCAAAATCGTCCATCCAGACCTGATAGCCTGCGCTTCTGAATTTCTTTATCTGCTGATTCAGGAAGTCTTCTCCGGCAGCCACGGCACTCTCGGTTATTTCAATATTGATAAAGTTGACCGGTATATCATATTTTTCCCTGCATTTATTTACCTCTTTCAGAATATCGCACAGCTCAAAATCAAGTCTTGAAAGGTTTACAGACACCGGCTCCACAGCCTGTCCATAGTCAATATCCTCTCGAAGATCATGACAAACCTGTTCGATAATATAGCAGTCAAGCTTATGTATGAGATGAACGCTCTCTAAGACATCTACGAAAATTGCAGGAGAAATAAGCCCATGAATAGGGTCCATCCACCTTGCAAGAGCTTCGTAGCCACAGATCTTTCCTGTCAGGGCTCTTACTTCTTTCTGGTAATAAACCTTGAAGTAACGCTGCTTAAAAGCATTCTCGAAGTTATCTATAACATACTGCTTAAGCTCATTCTTTTTACTGAGTTCTTCGCTGTAGAAATTAATATCTTTATCGTATACCCTGATGATATCGTCGCAGGCAGTCTTTGCCCTGTCGATCATAATGACTGCGTCCTGCTCATCTCCCACAGCCTGATAGATTCCGGCTTTGATGCGAATACGAAGTCCCTTTGCATGCTTTTGAGCATCCCCGTCAAGCTGATAGACCTTTTTTTCAATTTCTTCTTTGGAGAAGTCTTTTGTCAGAATAATGAACTGGTCGCCGCCTGTTCTTGCAGCGCAGTCATCAGGGAAAATATTCCGGATTTCATCTGCCATTCCTTTGAGGAAATCATTTCCTCCGGCAAATCCGTATCTTTGATTGAAGGTCTTGAAGTTCATGACATTCAAATAAATGATTACAGGATGCTCAAGAGCGCTAAGTTGTGCGCTATCCTGAATCATTTCCAGAATTCCGGTCAAATTCAACAATCCGGTAAGAACATCTACATTGGCTTCTCTATAACCGGATACATTTTGATTGAGACCTGCCATGAAATACCCTCACACAAAAGTCCATAATAAGAGATATTAAACACAATACTATTCTATCATAATGACGTTAATACAATTATTAAATTTCCGTAATTTTAAATATCATTTATTCGTAACATAGTAAAAGCCCTCGGCATTTACCGAAGGCTCTTTTCATCTAATTGTAAAGCTTTGAAATTCAGGCTTCCTTTACGCTTGCTTTGTTCAGTGAGGGAAACAGATTAGCCTTACTGAGCGCCGGGCGAAGCGCATTGTAAACAACTACTGCCAGAACTGAATTGATGACTGCGTTTATAATCGTTGCATAAGTTGTTACTGCGATAAGTGCGCTGATCGCAGATGCTGCTTTTTCAGCGTTCGGTGTAAGGATCGTAAACCAGAAATACTTAAGTGCAGGCTCAAATACGCAGTTAAAAGCAAGTCCTGCAACAGCTGAAATAGCTGACCACTTTATGATATAGGATCTCTTGTGGTCCTGAGAAATCTTAGCGATCTTATGAGCAACAAGGCCTACAATAAGTCCGATAACAAGCTTGGTAATAAAGGTTCTTGGAGCTGATGCTGAGTATCCAAGTGTTATATCAGCGATAGAAAGACCTATAGCACCTGCAAGTCCTCCATATAAACCACCAAGAAGAAGTGCCCCGAGAACAACAAAGGCATTACCTACATGAACCTTGGTTCCTGATGCATTGATTGCAGGAAACACAGCATATCCTACATAGCAAAGTGCAGCCATAAGTCCTGCATAAGTGATTTTCTTAACGTTTTCGTTTTTCATAGTCTCCTCCTGTAGTCGTCTTTTCTCTGAAACTGTATATAATATAATTCAATTGTGGTATTATGAAAATATACAATTTAAGTTTTTTATTTAATACCAGTCTGCAATCAAAGGAGCTATTTTATGCTTACCTACGACCTTAATGATAAAAAAACTCCAAAATATCTTCAGCTCTATGATGCGATAAAGTCAGATATAGCAGCCGGAGTTATCTCATCAGATACCAAGCTCCCCTCCAGGCGAAGCTTTGCTGCCAATCTTGGCGTAAGCACAGTAACTGTCGATAACGCCTACGATCAGCTTCTTGAGGAAGGCTATATCTACTCCCTACCTAAAAAGGGCTATTTTGTGGCTCCCATCAGTATGCTCCCTTCAAAGGTTCAGCCCCCTTCAAAAAGCAGAGCTTTCACTCTTGTGAGGGATTCTTCAGATAGCAAAACCACAGCCGGTGCCGTAACTGATGTCTTTAACTTTTCTAAGAACAGTCCTGATCCGGGTAATTTCCCCTTCTCTGTCTGGGCAAAGCTAAGCCGAAGCATAATATCAGAAAAAAGCCATGAGCTCCTTAAGGTTTCTCCTTCAAGAGGAGTAAGCTTCCTACGCGAGCAGATCGCAGCTCATCTTTCCTCCTACCGGGGCATGAACGTCTATCCAGACCAGATTGTAATAGGAGCCGGCACAGAGTACCTATATCGCCTTATTATCAAGCTCCTAGGGAACAACAGAAAATACTGCTTAGAAAATCCCTGCTATAAAAAGATCACCCAGGTTTATAAGCTTGAGGGCATAACTCCATACTTCGCAAATCTGGACAGCGACGGAATAATAATCTCAGATTTTGAGAAAGAAAAAGCAGACATAGTCCATATAAGCCCAAACCACCATTTTCCAACAGGAATAACCACACCAATAAAAAGGCGCCACGAGCTTCTTTCCTGGGCCTATGCCAAAAACGGCCGCTACATCATAGAGGATGATTATGACAGCGAATTTCGATTCAAAGGAAGCCCCATACCCACACTTCAGAGCATCGACACACAGGAAAAGGTCATTTACCTTAACACCTTCTCCAAGTCCCTGACCTCCACCATCCGTATCAGCTATATGGTTCTTCCTCGTCATCTGGCACTAAAATACAACAGAGAGCTGTCCTTCCTCTCCTGCACCGTATCAACCTTTGATCAGTACACTCTCGGAGAATTTATAGAAAAAGGTTATCTTGAAAAGCACTTAAACAGAATGCGTATCAAATACGCCAAAAAGAGAGACCAAACCATCTTTGCAATAAGAGAAATCCTTGGCAGGGAAGGTTCGTCCAACAAGATAAAAGAAAGCGACTGTGGGCTACACTTTATTCTTAAGCTCAATACCGCTTACACAGATAAGAAGATTGTAGCTTTGCTCGCTGATAAAAACATCCTGATATCTCCTGTCTCTGAATATTTCAATGAATCAACCGAAGCTGATTCTTACAATTATAAAGGGGAGTTTATCATTGATTACTCCGGACTTGACCAGATACGGCTTAAGGAAGCTCTGACAGAACTAAAGCTTATGCTACAAATTTGACTAATTATGTATGACTTCTTAGATGAAATTACAGAAATCCGCACTAGCTGCGGATTTCGTGAGAACATGATACGAGAGTCAAATAGGCCCTTCGACGAAGTCGACTTTTAATGGCCTATTTGCGGCATTCTTGAATCTCTGATTCAAGAATGTATAAATCAGTAAACTCGCTCACAAAAGAAAGCCTATGTGTTTTGAATAAACACATAGGCTGTATGTTTTGTTTATAAATTATCCGAAGATGATGTCCTTCATGCGGATTCTGCAGCTTCCGTGATATACGAAATAGAGTGGCTGTGCGCCTTCTGCGTTGAATTCGCAGGAGAACTCTGCATAATCTGAAGTAAGTCCGGAAAGTGCGATCTTTGCAACTGCCTCTCCATTCTCAGTAAGTCTAACCTCAAGCTCAGCCTTATCATCTGCTGCATCATTGTTACCATCAAGCTTAGCTGTTACAGAAAGCTTAGTCTGGCCCTTGAAGTCAAAGTACTTGTATCCGATAAGTGTTCCCTCACAGATCTCATCGATAAACTTCTCATCGCCATCATTGTTTACGTTCGGGAAAGAATCTGAGAAGATTCTGTTGCAGCCATGAGGCATCTTGCCGTTTGTAAGGTTGCAGGCGATAGGTGCCGGATATGTTCCCTCAGCTACAAGTGGACCGCCGTTAAGACCGCAGCTTGTTATCTGAACCTGATCGATGCTGCCATCAGCCTTGATTGTGATCTTCTCAGCGCAGGCCTGTCTGCTGTAGTCAGACTTGTGTGTAAGTCTGTGGTAGAATACATACCACTCACCGTTTATGTTCTCGATACTGCCGTGGGTAGTACCTGTCATGTTAAGCTTGTTCTCAAGAGTTCTGCCGTTAAAGCCTACATCGCCGTTAGAAACGATTGTTCCACCGAAGGTGAAGTCTCTGTCCGGATAATCACTGGTAGCATAGCAAAGCTCGTGGTTCTGCTGTGAAGAATAGATGTAGTAGTACTTATCTCCAACCTTTCTCATTGAGCTTGCCTCAAAGAAAGGATGTCCTTCAAAGCTTGTGCCCTTGATCTTATAAGGGATAAGGTGCTTAGCAGGAGCCTTAAGTGTCATCATATCGTCCTCAAGCTCCATAACGATAGGCCCCATTACACTGTCCTTTTTAGCCTTCTCAAGGATTTCTTCTCTTGAACGGTTGAACATTGTCATCTCTGACTTGATAGACTCCTCGTTCTCAAAGAAATCATCAGCCTCCTCGAACTGGTACTGTGTACCGGAATAAAGGAAGATACGTCCGTTGTCGTTAAGAAGACCCGGATCAAAGCAAACATAATCCTGAGCAGGTGTTCCATCAGGATTCTTTACAAATCCAAGATACTCAAACTTGCCGGCAGGCTCGTCACATACTGCAACCTGAATAGGTCCAAAGTATCCGCCCTGTCCGAATGGGCCTGACATAGCATAGTAGAGATAATATCTTCCGTCATTACCTCTTACGCAGTCAGGAGCGTACATATAATTTCTCTCGTTGTAATCAGGATCCTGCTTTGCAGAGTAGATAACACCCTCTTTTCTCCAGGACTTCAGATCATCAACAGGAGCTGAATAAACTGTATAATCAAGCATGCAGAAGGTCTCTCCGCCTTCCTTGTCATGTGATCCGTAGATATAAACTCTGTCGCCAAATACGTGTGGCTCGCCATCAGGGATGCACTCCCCAAGAGGCAGAATAGGATTAAAAATCTGTTTTTTCATTATTACTTCCATACCTTTCTATTAGAAAACATTCCACATCTATTTTTATGATAACCATAAAAGAAAGCACTGTCTTGCTATATATTGCCGTCTGCTTATAGCATCTTGCGTGTTAATATTCCCTCGCAGGACTGTTGTGAAGATAGCCCTTGCTTCTAGCCAAACGAGCATCTCTGATAACTATTCTCTCGATCACAACACCTGCATCCACAGGGCGGATTGTAAGATCATGCCAGCCCTTAGTAATCTCCAAAGTGGTAACTGTCTCATGTTCCTGATCAAGAACACCCTTTGCCCACTCCGGACAAGTGCGTTCGCCACCCTGATAATCTGCTCCTACGGTATAAATGACCTTTCCATCTAAGTCTTTTGAATCATCAATATCCATAGCGACATTCACGCGAAGGAGACTATCGGTGCTAAGAGGATTGCAAGGCGCTGTAACGAGGATAACCTCGTACTTTCCATCCTTAGGTACAAAGAAGCTGGTAGTTATCGCAGGAACGTCCTCCTCCTTTAAGGAAGAAGTATCCTTAAATTCTGCTGTAACAGGGAACACCTTAACAGCTGATCCGAATTTTCCGTAGTTTTCCAGAACTTTATATGATGCGCAAGCTTCTTCATCGTTCTCATAGAGTTCAAATTCTCTTGCATCAATTGAAAGCTCAAGGTCACTTTCCTTCACAAATGGAGGAAGATTCTCCGGAATTACCGGAACAAAATGTTCTGTTGCGTACTCTTCCTCATTAAAGGCGTAGGCATATACCAGAACCTCAACCTTGAACATAGCTGCCTGAATAACAAATCTTCCCGGTCTGTTATCAGAAGGCGGGTTGTCTGCGAGAGTAATAGTAACGTAATCAACAAAGCCCTCGCCAAGCTCTCCCTGTGTAGCTGAAAGTGAAAGCCACTCATCGCACTCTGTTACTTTCCAGGTAAGCTTTCCGGTTCCGGCATTTTCAATTTCTATTTTTTCAAAAAGACAATTCGGATCACAGAGGCCTGTAAGCACCAGCGGGTGTCTTGTCCAGTCGCCGCCCATAGTATAGTCATCCTTGTCGGTACAGGAAACTACGACTCTTGGTCTTCTTGATGGCATAACTGTATGTACCACAGGATAACGTGCTTCCTCGTCGTTCCAGTGCACAAATCCGATATGCTCGGAGCTCATGATTCCATCCCACTTGCCACCGGCGCACTCGTGATACTTCTTCTGAAGCTCAAGATCCTTTTCCATGCACTCATTGACAAGCTTTCCGTAAATATTCGCGGATGGTCTGCCCTGCTTTGCCAGATGGTGGTTAGCTCCCGCATAGATCTGCATCTCAAGAAGGTTCATTGATGCGCATACAGGGAAATAAACGAGCTGATAAAAAGCATCCTTAAGAGGGCTATTTCCTATTTTTTCCATAAGATCGTCAGCCAGGACAATGGAATTATCCACTATCTGCAGCATGTACTCTGCCTCTCCGTAATTAACCGGATGATAGATATTCTCATTAAGAGCCTCAGGGCGTCTTACAGAATTGACATAGGTGTAATTATCAAGCAGGATTTCGATGGCAGGCAAAATGTTTTCGTCGATATTTGCGACTGCGTTAAACTGCAGCTTTGTCCATTTCTGCAGATACTCTTCAGGTGCGTCTGTGTTATTCACTCCCCACTTATCAAAGTCATAAGCCAGATCCATGAAGAAGGAAAGAGGCAGCTCCTGCGGCTTAAGATCGCCAACATTTACAATCCAGATGTCTCTTACACCGGATTCATACGCCTGTCCCATCTGCTCCCAAACCTTGGTAAGATGAGTACTGTTTACCCACTCATAGGAAATCGGATCTCCGTGATAATCAAAGTGGTAATACATTCCCCAACCGCCTTTTCTGTCTCTTTCAAAGGCCTCCGGAAGCTTTCTCATATTGCCGAAATTGTCATCGCAGAGCATACAGGTGATACCATCAAGCTCAGGCCAGTACCTGAGGCCTTCAGCTGTATCATCTCCGTAAAAATACTGTTCAACCTCTTTATAAATAGCAAGCATTCTTGGAACAGTCTCAAGATCCTCGCTAATGGTCTCTTTGATAAGACCATTCTGAACTGTTATTACATCCTTAAGATAATCGATATTGTCCTGAAGGGTGGCCTCTCTTCCGAGAACCTCGCTGTCTCTTTCACCACGCATTCCCATGGTGACTACGTTCTCGAATTTACCGTTTCTTAAAAGACCGCCTCTCCAGTAATTGATAAGGCCTTCTCTGTTCTTTGAGAAATTCCAGGCTGTACCGTACTCGGTATCCTCGCCCTTTATTAGATCCCACTCCTCGCTATGACGAAGGCAAGGCTCGTGGTGAGAATTGCTCATTACAACGCCCAGCTCATCAGCGAGCTCTGCGTTCTTAAGCCCGGGGCCATCAAGTGAAAAATTTGAGGTCCACATTGCAGGCCAGAGATAATTTCCCTTCATTCTGAGGATAAGTTCAAATACATGCTCATACATTTCTGCTGTGAATCCGCCGAAATGCTTGAAGGTCCAGTTACCAAAGGAAGGCCACTCGTCGTTTATGAAAAAGCCTCTGTATTTTACGGAGGGTTCCTTTGATATCACATT
>JAEEGL011912909.1_pt1 | contig 18342 bp, 12 predicted proteins | sample 9134231 | NCBI WGS metagenome assembly JAEEGL01 (sample SAMN16246548, study PRJNA631951) | gut metagenome | biome: gut microbiome; feature: rumen; material: fiber-attached | host: Bos | place: Iran: Karaj | collected 2018-10 | reverse complement strand
GCTTTGCCTATGTGTGGCTCGCCTGCCTCGTGCTCGGCTTCCTCGTGGAGAAGGGCCTTGCCGGAGACGCCACCGGCACGCTGAAGACCCTCTGCGAGAACTCCTTCGTCTTCCGCTTCGTCCTGGGGATATCGCCGCTCGACTATATCAGCCTCGGCGACGCCGTAGACAGGATCAGGGAGCTGCTGGGCATATGACCGGCCGCCCCGGCAAGACTATCAACGCAAGCTCCGGCCGCCTGCGCGGCCCGCAAACACAAACAAAGGATTGCAAAGATGATTAAATGTTCCAGATGCCGCAAACGCATGGCGGTGATATTCGTAACAAAGATCGAGAACGGGACAAAAAAGTCCGAGGGGCTCTGCCTTCGCTGCGCGAAGGAGCTCGGCATGCCCGTCGAGAACATGATGGGCGAACAGCTGAAGCAGATGGGCATAACGCCCGAGCAGATGGAGGAGATCACGGAGAATCTGTCCGGCGAGGACATCCCCGAGAATTCCGAGGACAGTCCGGTCCTCGGCGACGAGGGCGGCGCCACCAGCATCAACTTCTCCAAGCTCTTCGACGACCCGTCCGGGGACGCCGGCGGGGCGGAGAAGGAGAAGGAGCCGAAGCAGAGGCAGCAGAAGGGCCAGGAGAAGAGCGAGTTCCTGTCCAGGTACTGCAAGAACCTCACCGAGATGGCCTCTCAGGGAAAGCTCGACAACATCGTCGGGCGCAAGAACGAGATAGAGCGGGTCATTCAGATCCTGTGCCGCAGGCAGAAGAACAACCCCTGCCTCATCGGCGAGCCGGGCGTCGGAAAGACCGCCATTGCCGAGGCGCTCGCCCTGCGCATCGCCGCGGGCGACGTCCCGTTCAGGCTCCGCGGCCAGCAGCTGTACCTGCTCGACCTCACCGCCGTAGTAGCCGGCACCCAGTTCCGCGGCCAGTTCGAGCAGCGCATGCTCACCATGATAAACGAGGTCAAGGCCGCCGGCAACATCATCCTCGTCATCGACGAGGTCCATAACATAGTGGGCGCGGGCGACGCCGAGGGCTCCATAAACGCGGGCAACATCCTCAAGCCCGCCCTGTCGCGCGGCGAGATAAGAGTCATAGGCGCCACCACTCTCAAGGAGTACCGCAAGTACATCGAGAAGGACTCGGCCCTGGAGCGCCGCTTCCAGCCGGTCATGGTCAACGAGCCGTCCGTCGAAGAGGCCGCCGACATGCTCAGGGGCATAAAGCATTACTACGAGGAATACCACCACATCACCGTGCCCGACGAGGTCCTGAGGCGAGCCGTCGCGCTGTCCGAGCGTTACATAACCGACCGCTATCTCCCCGACAAGGCCATCGATCTGCTCGACGAGGCAGCGGCCAAGCTGTCCCTGTCCAGCGCCCCGCTCAACGAGGCGTACGAGATCAGACTGAAGCTCCTCGATCTGAAGAAGCGCCGCGAGGAGGCCGAGAATTCCGCCGACGGCGACGAGGACCGCAAATACGAGGAGATCGCGACCGTGAAGTCCCAGGAGCTCGCCCTGTCTGAAAGGCTGAAGAAGCTTGAGGACGAGGCAAGGGAGGTGGTGCTCACCTTCGACGACCTCGCGGGAGTGATCGAGATATGGACCGGCATCCCCGCCTCCTCGGTGCGCGAGAACGAGTTCGAGCGCATCGACAGGCTCGAGGAGCGCCTAAGGGCCCGCGTGGTGGGCCAGGACGCGGCGGTCGAGGCGGTCGCCCGCGCCATCAGGCGCAGCCGCGCCGGCATCGCCTACAAGCGCAAGCCGGTCTCGTTCATCTTTGCCGGGCCGACCGGCGTCGGCAAGACGGAGCTCGTCAAGGTGCTGGCCGCCGATCTGTTCAGCACTCCCGAGACGCTCATAAGGTTCGACATGTCCGAGTTCATGGAAAAGCACACGGTGTCGCGCCTCATAGGCTCGCCCCCGGGCTATGTCGGCTATGACGAGGCCGGCCAGCTCACCGAGAAGATCAGGAGGCGGCCGTACTCGGTCGTGCTCTTCGACGAGATCGAGAAGGCCCATCCCGACGTCCTGAACATACTGCTGCAGATCCTCGACGACGGCCGCGTGACCGACGCCCAGGGCAGGACGGTCAGCTTCGAGAACGCCGTGATCGTAATGACGACCAACGCCGGCTCGCAGTCCGGCTACTCATCCATCGGCTTCGGCGGCGGACCCGGCGCGACTGACGCCGGCAGGGCTGAAAAGGCGCTCCTCGAGTTCCTTCGCCCCGAGTTCCTCAACCGCGTCGACGAGGTCGTCATTTTCAACTCCCTTACAAAGGAGAACTTCGTCGACATCGCCGGGATAATGCTCGGTGACCTGCGCGGCGTCCTTGCCGACAGGGGCATAGCCTTCACGTTCGACGGGGCCGCGGCCGAATACATCGCCGAGAACTCGTTCTCCGCGCGCTACGGTGCTCGAAACATGAGAAGATACATCACCCGCAACGTCGAGGACATGATCGCGTCCGAGATCATCTCCGATTACGGCAGACAGATCTCGTCGGTCAGGCTGACCGCCGACGAAGGCGGACTGAGACTCACCTACAGAAGAAGGAAAGCAGCCAAGTGAGAAACGGTCTTTTCGACGAAAGGACTAACGGAGGCGGAGGTCTCACCGGATTCCGCCCCGGGAGCGAGGGCCCCTTCAGATGGAGAACGGACACGTTCCGCGACTGTCTGCTGGCCGCCGTATCGGATCCCGCAGTGCCGGTGTTTGCCGTCGTGCTCGCGGTGGCCGCCTGCCTCGGCGGATGGGCGGAGGCGTTATGCATATTCCTTGCCCTCTGCGCGGGCGTGGCCGTCAACGCGCTGCTGCGCTACAGGGCCGGCGCCGTCTTCTCGGCGATGAACTCCGGCCTCGTCGCGCCCGTCAGGATCGAGCGCGACGGCGAGGAGCGCACCGTGCGCTTCTTCGACGTGTGCGAGGGCGACGTCCTCGTGCTCGCGCCCGGGACCGTAGTGCCCGCCGACGCCGAGCTCGTGTCCGGCGACAGGCTCAGGGTCCTCGAGCAGTATTACGACTACGAAAAGGGAATGAAGGCGGCCAGGAAGGTCGACAAATACATCTCCGGCACGGATTTCGGCGAAGCCCCCGGCCTCACCGATCCCAACATAGTCCTTGCGGGCTCCACCGTGCTGACGGGCCGTGCCAGGGCGTCGGTCCGCGCGGTCGGAGCCGACACGCAGATATCCCGAAGGCTGGGAGGCATCAAGGTCGCCCCGTCCGAGCGCCGCACGCCGTCGCTCCGGGCGCTGGTGTCCGCCTGCGGCACCTGCTCCGTCGTAATGATGACAGCCGGCATACCGCTGCTGCTGCTTTATCTCGTGCTGTTCCGCAACAACGGCGAGACCGGAGTGCCCATCATCTCCATGGCGGCCGTGTTCCTGGCCCTCCTTTTCGCCGCGCCCGGAGGGCGGGATTCCGCTATATATGATTATATTTCCGCGCGCGAGTTCGCCCAGCTCTCGGGCATACGCCGCAACGGCAGGCTGCCCGAGGACCCGGCGGCCTGTCTGTACATACCGTCGCTGGCCGACGACATCCGCCGCGCGGACACCGTCATCATGCTGGACCGCTCGGTCGTCGGCGACCTCAACTCCGAGGTGCGGTCCGTCTTCTTCGACTCCAAAGACTACTCCGGAGAGCTCGTCGGGAGCGGCGACCTTACGCCGTTCTCCGAGAAGGCGCTCCTGCTCCGCGCAGTGCACATGACCGGAGGCTCCGCCGACGAGACCGACGCGGCCTTCGACTCGTTCGCGACCATGCAGAAGACCGACAGGGACTTCATCCTTCGCGACGTGTCCGCCATAAAGCCCAGGATAGGCTACCCCGGCGACGGCGACGTATCGGCCTCGGTGACCTACAAGGGCGAGCTGCCCGAGACGTTCCTGCTCACCCGCACGTTCAGCCGCGACGTGGTGAGGCACTGCCGCTTCTTCCGCCGCTACGACGGCAGCCTCGGCAGCTGCGACCTTGCCTTCTCGGACAGGATGGCCAAATGGCTCGACGTCACGGACGGCAGGTGCCTGACCCCGGTATTCGTCACGGCGTGCAGGTCCGATTCCGACATACTCATACTCGAGGGCGCCGCGGCCGTTGGAGGCACCTTCCCGGATTTCAACTCCGAGGTCGTGTCCGCCATGAGCGAGATCGGGCTGAGGCCCGTGCTGGTACTGCCGGACGACTCGCCCGCCTCGGTGACCGCCGCCCGCATGTGCGGCATCGCCGCCGACGCGTCCGAGATAGCCGTCGCGGCCGAGTACCGCAGGACGGGAAGGGAGCTTGCCGACGGCTTCGATAAGATCCGCGTGTTCACGGGCTTCGGGGCCTCGGGCACCGAGAAGATACTCTCGATGCTTAAGGAAAAGAGCACGGGGATCATATCCGTGGTATCGGACGCGGGAGCCCTGCGCAGCCTCAAGGCCGGGACCGTAACGCTTGCCTCGGGCGGCGCGCCGGGCTCCGTCAACATCGCTTGCGCGGGCTGCGTGTGCCCCGCCTCGGAGCACTCGCCCTCGTCGGGCGTGGCCTCGGTGTTCTCGCTCTGCCTGTCGGCCGTGAACTCCTCGCTCAAGATCTCTCTGCTGAGGACTCTCATGCTCTTCAGGGCGGTCTTCCTCATCTCACTCGTGCTCCTGCCCCTGGTGACTGGCAACTACTACCTCGTGCCCGGGGCCTTTGCCCTCTGCGCCTGCACGGTCTTCAGCACCGCCTCATTCGTCTTCGGGACGGCGGCGGACCGCTTCCTGCCGGCGAGCCTTGCGTCGCTGCCCGATCCATCGGACCGCAGGACGGGGCTCCGCTCCGATCTTCTGACAGGCGCAATGGCCTTCCTGTCGGCCATAGCCGTCACTGTAACGGGCGCGCTTGCGTCATCGGGCGGGCGGGAGGACCTGCCGGCCTTCGTAATGTTCGCACCGGTGTTCGTGCTCGTGGCCGCCCAGACGGGCTTCAGGGCGGAGAGGCGCAGGAGCTGCGGCCTGTCGGGGATCAATCCGGTCGCGGCCGCCGCGGCCGGACTTGCCGTACTTTGGTTCGCGCTGTGCTGCTTCCTGCCGGCCCCGTTCCCCTTCCTCGTGTCCATGACCGGGGCGGGAGCCGCGTCGGTCCGCCTGGTCTGGCTATCGGCTATCCCAGCGCTGCTGTCCGGGCTTATGGTCTGGGCCTCGGGCTTCATCCCTCTGCGGGCCTCAGACAAGGGCTTCGGCTCCCGAAAATTGTAAATTTTCCGTGAACGGACGGCGGTTTTCGCCCCGGGGCTTGACAATCCGCGGAAAAGTATTATAATATCTATCTGTTTGCGCGCCGCGCATGAGCGGGCGCGGACCATCACACACACGGGGCGTGTCTCCTTCCCGGTGCCGGATCGCTCCGGCAGGTTCGGAAAAGCTCCGTGGTGGAAAAAACCAATATCAAGGAGGACATTCAGATGTCAGTCATCACCATCAAGCAGCTGCTTGAGGCAGGCGTCCATTTCGGACACCACACCAGAAGATGGAACCCCAAAATGGCGGAGTACATCTTCACGGAGCGCAACGGTATTTACATTATCGACCTCCAGAAGACCGTCAAGAAGTTTGACGAAGCCTACATGTTCGTGCGCGAGCTCTCCGCCAACGGCGGGACCATGCTGTTCGTAGGCACCAAGAAGCAGGCGGCCGACGCCATCAAGGAAGAGGCCGAGAGATGCGGCCAGTTCTACGTCAACGTCCGGTGGCCGGGCGGCATGATGACGAACTTCAAGACCATCAAGAAGTCCATCGCCAGACTCAACATGCTCAACAAGATGAGCGAGGACGGCACCTGGGACATGCTCCCCAAGAAGGAGGTCGCCGCGAAGCAGAAGGAACTTGCCGACCTCGAGAAGAACTACGGCGGCATCAAGACCATGACCGAGCTGCCTTCCGCCATCTTCATCGTCGACCCGAAGAAGGAAGCCAACGCCGTTAAGGAAGCCAAGAAGCTCCAGATCCCCGTCATCGCCATCGTCGACACCAACTGCGATCCCGACGACGCCGATTACATCATCCCCGGCAACGACGATGCCATCCGCGCCATCAAGCTCATCTCCTCCGTCCTTGCCGACGCGGTGATCGAGGGCAGACAGGGCGAGCAGGACGCCGCCGAGGCTCCCGCCGCCGAAGCCGAGACCGCCGAGACCGCGGCCAACTGACGGCACAAAACCGAAAGGAGACTACCATGGCAGTTATCAACGCAAAAGACGTCGCCGCCCTCCGTACCAAGACCGGCTGCGGCATGATGGAATGCAAGAAGGCCCTCGTGGAAGCCGAGGGCGATATGGAAAAGGCCGTCAAGCTCCTCCGCGAGAGAGGACTTGCCGTGGCCGCGAAGAAGGAGAGCCGCATAGCCGCCGAGGGCGTCGTAGACATCCTCAAGGCCGACGGAGTGTCCGCCGTCATCGAGGTCAACTCCGAGACCGACTTCGTCGCCAAGAACGCCGCGTTCAGAGAATTCGTAAAGGGCCTGCTCCGCACCGTCGTGGCAAAGCGCCCCGCCTCCGTCGAGGAGCTCATGGGCCTCAGTTATGACGGCACCGACGTCACCGTCGACGCCAAGCTCTCCGAGATGAGATTCACCATCGGCGAGAAGATCTCCGTCCGCCGCTTCGAGGTCCGCGAGGGCTACACCGGCACCTACGTGCACCACGACAGCTCCACCGCCGTCATCGTGTGCCTCGACACCGATCCCGCCGCCGCCGAGAAGCCCGCCTTCGCGGCCCTGGCCAAGAACCTGGCCCTGCAGATCGCCGGCAACACCCCCGCTCCCTCTTACGTCTCCCGCAACGACGTCCCCGCCTCGGTCATCGAGGAGGAGAAGAACGTCCAGGTCGAGATCCTCAGGAAGGACGAGAAGAACGCCAACAAGCCCCAGAACATCCTTGAGAAGATCGTCATGGGCAGAATGGGCAAGTTCTACGAGAACGTCTGCCTGCTCGACCAGTCCTACATCCTCGACGACGACATGTCCGTATCCCAGTACATCGCCTCCGTCGAGAAGGAGCTCGGAGCCAAGATCACCGTCAAGGAGTTCGTGACCTTCAACAGGGGCGAGGGCCTCGAGAAGAGAGAGGACAACTTCGCGGACGAGATCGCGAAACTCACCTCGAAATAATCGGCCGCATACGGCCGTCAGGCCGCCGGGGCACGCCCCGGCGGCTTTTTTCGCGCCTTCCGCCCCGGGCTTTTTTGGTCAAAAAAGTATTTACAATTTGCCGGAAATAGTATAAAATATAATATGAATGAATATGTCCGGAGAAGTCCGGAGAAATGAGGTATCGCATGCCCGCTGAAGACTACAGGTACCGGAAGGTCATACTCAAGCTGTCGGGCGAGGCCCTGTCCGGCCGGGACGGGATCCTTGATTTCGGTCTTCTTGACCGCGTCGCCGCCACTCTCGTAAAACTGTCCGCCGACGGTGTAAGGATCGGCGTCGTCCTCGGCGCCGGAAACATCTGGCGCGGACGCAGCGGAGGCGCCATGGACCGCGTGACCGCCGACCGCATGGGCATGCTGGCCACCGTGATCAACTCCCTTGCCATGGCCGACGCCGTCATACGCGCCGGAGGCGGGGCCAGGGTCATGACCTCCACTCCCATGGAGCCCGCCGCCGAGTACTACAGGGCGGACAGGGCACGTGAGGCCATGGAGAACGGCGAAATCGCCGTGCTCGCGGGAGGTACCGGCAACCCGTACTTCTCCACGGACACCGCCGCCGTGCTCAGGGCCGCCGAGACCGGCGCGGACGCGCTGCTCCTCGCCAAGAACGTCGACGGCATCTACGACTCCGATCCCTCGTCCAACCCCGGCGCCCGCAGATACGACAGCCTCTCATACGCCGTCATACTCGAGAAGCGCCTCAGAGCCATAGACCTGTCCGCAGCGGCAATGGGGCTCGAATTCGGTCTCAGGTCCTTTGCCTTCAAACTCTCGGACCCCGAGGACATCGCAAGGGCCTGCATGGGCCGGTGCAAGGGCACTCTCATCACCCCCTGAGCCGCCGGCCGCCGTACCGGTCACGTCACAAAGATTATAACAAGCGGAGGATATAACAATGAAACTGGAAAACAAAGCCTACGAAGAAAAAATGCAGAAGTCGGTCTCCTCTTACGAGGACGCGCTCGCCCTCATAAGGGCCGGCAGAGCCAACCCCATGCTCGTGAACTCCGTCTCGTTCGAGTACTACGGGGCGCCCACTCCCATCAACACCATGGCCGACGTCAAGGCGTCCGACCCCAAGACCGTCACCATCGTGCCTTACGACCCCTCCACGCTCAAGGCCATGGAGAAGGCACTGCTCGCCTCCGACATCGGCATCACCCCCGCCAACGACGGCCGCTGCATAAGACTAGTCTTCCCGCAGCCGACCGAGGAGCGCCGCAGGGAGATCGCCAAGCAGATCCAGAAGATGGGCGAGGAGGCCAAGGTCGCGGTCCGCAACATCCGCCGCGACGCCAACGACAGGATCAAGAAGCTCAAAAAGGATTCCGAGATGACCGAGGACGAGCAGAAGGAGTCCGAGAAGAGCATCCAGGAGCTCACCGACAAATACGTCAAGATCATAGACGGCGTCACCTCCAAAAAGACCAAGGAGATAATGGAGCTCTGATATGGCCGGATCCGTACGGTCGGCGGCCTCCCGCGAGAACAGCGTCCGCCTGCTCTCGGACGGAAGGCTCCGCCACATAGCCTTCATCATGGACGGCAACGGAAGATGGGCCGAAAGGAGGGGCATGCCCCGCCGCTTCGGCCACAGTTACGGGGCCGCCGCCTTCAAGAAAGTCGTCAGGTACTGCGGCGACATCGGCATCACCTGCGTCACGGTGTACGCGTTCTCGACCGAGAACTGGCAGCGCCCCGAGGCCGAGGTCAGCTCCATTATGAAGCTACTCGTCGAGTACCTCGGCGAGTGCGAAAGGACCGCCGACAGGGACAGGCTCAAGGTCAGGTTCATCGGCGATCTCTCGCGCTTCGAGCCGGATGTCCGCGATCGGTTCACCGCTCTGGAGAAGCGCACCGCCGACCACGAGAGGGAACTGAACATAGCCATCAACTACGGCGGCCGCGACGAGATCGTCCACGCGGTGAACCGCCTGATCTCCGAGGGCAGGACCTCGGTGACCGAGGAGGACATCTCGGGTGCCCTGTACACGGCCGGCCTCCCCGACCCGGACCTCATAGTCCGCACCGCGGGGGAGTACCGCACGTCCAACTTTCTCATGTGGCAGTCCGCGTATTCCGAACTTTATTTCACCGACACGCTGTGGCCGGATATGACCGACCGCGACGTCGATCTTGCGGTGGAGGAATTCTACAGACGGAAAAGGCGCTTCGGAAGGGTCTGAGCGCCGGGTGCTTCATATGAAAACAAGGATCCTCGTATCCCTGGCAATGTGCGTCGTTTTCGTGCCCTTCCTTTTTCTGACGCGCACGGTCGCTTTCGTGATACTGGTCTCGGTCCTTTCGGCGCTGGCTCTCTTCGAGATGCTGCGCTGCCTCGGGGTCCACGGCTTCCCGGCGGTAAGCATACCGTCGGAGCTGTTCGCCGCGGCCCTGCCATTCGGGGCAAGGTATCTCGACAGGGCGCTCTTCTTTGAGATCGCCGTCCCCGCGTCGGCGCTGCTCGTCTTCTGGGTGTTCTGCGTCTTCACCTTCTCGCGCGACAGGATGAGCCTCGAACAGACCGGGGCGGCCGCCGCCATGACGCTTTACATCGCCGCGGGCTTCACCTTCCTGCTCATGCTGACGGACGTCGAGACCATCGGCCTGTATCTGCTCATTATGGTGCTCATAGCCTCGTGGATGACGGACACGTTCGCCTACTTCACGGGGATGCTCTTCGGGCGCCACAAGCTGATACCGGAGATAAGTCCCAAGAAGACCGTCGAGGGCGCCGTGGGCGGCACACTGTTCACCGTAGCCGCCTTCCTTGTATACGCCTTCGTGCTTCAGAGGTTCGCGGGGCTGTCGCCGTCCTATCCGGTCTTTGCCGTCGGCGGCCTGTTCGGCTCGCTGACATCGCAGGCCGGCGACCTCGTCATGTCCGCCGTCAAGCGCAAGCGGGGCATCAAGGATTACGGAAAGATCTTTCCCGGCCACGGGGGGATACTGGACCGCTTCGATTCCGTCCTTGCGGTCTCCGTGACGGCCTTCTTCTTCGAATCTCTCTTTGATTTCTTCAGAGTCTGATCCCGGCGCCGAGGCGCCGCAGGCCGGATCCCGGCCGGGCTCAGACCGCCCCGGAGGTCTCAGAACAGAATGTCCGGCAAAAAAATAATGATACTTGGCTCCACGGGCTCGGTCGGCCTTCAGGCGGCGGACGTCGCAGGTAGGTCGGGCTACAGCGTAACGGCCCTGTCGGCCAACTCCAATTCGGCCCTCATGGAGGAGCAGATCCGGCGCTTCGGACCGCAGGCCGCGGCCATGGCCGACCCTTCGGCCGCCGCCGACCTGCGGCTGAGGACCGCGGACCTTCCGGTCCGGGTCTATTCCGGTCCGGACGGGATACTCGAGATGATCGCCCGCGACACGGCAGACGTCGCGGTCAACGCCATAATAGGCACGGCCGGCCTCATGCCGACCCTGGCCGTCATCGACCGGGGCGGGGACCTTGCGCTGGCCAACAAGGAGTCGCTGGTGATCGCCGGCCGCGAGGTCATGGAAAGGGTCCGGGCCCGCCGGGTCCGCCTGACGCCGGTCGACAGCGAGCACTGCGCCATAGCCGAGTGCCTTCGCAGCGGCAGGCGCTCGGAGGTCGCCGAGCTCATCATAACGGCGTCCGGGGGCCCCTTCAGAGGGCGCAGGAAGGAAGAACTGGCCGATGTGACGGCCGCCGAGGCCCTTGCCCACCCGACGTGGAAGATGGGGGCCAGGATCACCGTCGACTCTGCCACGCTTATGAACAAGGGCTTCGAGATCATCGAGGCCTCCGTGCTCTTCGGGATCCCGGAGAGCGGGATCAGGGTCCTGGTCCATCCCCAGAGCATAGTCCACTCAATGGTGCGCTTCCGCGACAACAGCGTCATAGCCCAGCTCTCCGTACCCGACATGAGGCACTGCGTTCAGTACGCCGTCGAGGCCCCTGCGCGCAGGCCGGCTGTGGTGCCGGAGCTCGATCTGGCGGCCGCCGGGAGCCTCACTTTCGAGGAGCCCGACTGCGACACCTTCGTGCCGCTGAGGCTCGCCAGAGAGGCTCTGCGGGCCGGAGGCGCGGCCCCCGCGGTGCTGCACGCCGCGAACGAGGAGGCCGTCGACGCCTTCCTTGCCGGAAAGTGCACGTTCACCGGGATCTTCGGCGTCCTTTCCGCGGTGACGGAGGCGCTTGCCGATTCCGCCGGAGCGACGTCCCTTGAAGACATACTCGAATTCGACCGGGCGGCCAGAAAGCTTGCCGCCGGGCTGATCGAAAGATAATACCGGACGGCCCCAAAGCGCCCGTCCGACGAGATACCGCGCGCCTGCCCGGTCACGGGCACGTAAGGCGCGCCGACCGATGACATGGGAATACTGCAATTTTTACTGAACTTTCTTCTTACGCTTCTGCTGCTTGACATACTCGTTGTTATCCACGAAGGCGGGCATTTCGTTTTTGCCCGCCTTTCGGGGATAAAGGTGAACGAGTTCTCCGTCGGCATGGGGCCGCTCATCTTCCAGAAGGTGTCAAAAAAGAGCGGCATCTCCTTCTCGTTCCGCGCCCTGCCTATAGGCGGATACGTCGCCATGGAGGGCGAGGACGGCGAGTCTGAGAAAAACGACGCCTTCTGCAACCGTCCGCTGGCCGGGCGGATCGCCACCGTCCTTGCCGGGCCGGCAATGAACGTGCTGCTGGGCTTCCTGTGCATGTTCATTCTCGTCGCCGCGGGCCCCGTGCCCGTGTCCAACGTCGTGGCCGGCTTCCAGGAGGGCGCCGTAAGCTGCGAGCAGGGCCTGCAGACCGGCGACAGGATCGTCCGCGTAGGCGGTACCCGCGTCCACTCGGGCAACGAGCTCGTTTACGAGATAACCAACAAGGGCTACACCACGGTCGACCTGACCGTGGAAAGGGACGGGCAGACCGTCGAGCTGCGCATAGACTTCCCCAAGGACGAGGAAGAGGGAATCAGCTTCGGCAGCTACGACTTCATCATGTACGCCGACAGGAAGACGGTCGGGACGGTGTTTTATCACGCGTTCTGGAGGTCGTGCTCGACGGTCAAGATGATAATCGACTCGCTCGCGGACCTGGCCAGGGGCCGTTACGGTCTCGAGTCGGTCGCGGGTCCGGTCGGCATCGCAGGCACCGTCGGAGCGGCCGCGAGCAGCTCGTTCTCGAGCCTGTTCTACCTGTTCATAGTCATATCCATCAACCTCGGCATTATGAACCTGCTGCCTTTTCCCGCGCTCGACGGGGGCAGGCTGCTGCTGCTGATCATCGAGGGCGTCACCGGGAGAAGGGTCCCGAAGAAGGTCGAGGCCGCCATCAACGGCGCCGGCCTCATACTGCTCATGATCCTTGCCCTGCTCATAACCGCCAAGGACATATTCAAGCTCTTCGGGCAGGGCGGGGGAAGATGACAGAGACGGCCCGGGCCGTCTGACTATACCAGCAAACGGAGACAGCCAATGGAACGGAAGATAACGAAACAGGTATGCGTGGGCGGAGTGCCGGTGGGCGGAGGAGCCAGGATCCCGGTCCAGTCCATGACCAACACCGATACGCGCGACGCTGCGGCTACCGCCGCCCAGATCAGGCGCCTTGCCGAGGCGGGCTGCGACATCGTCCGCCTAACGGTCCCGGACGCCGAGGCGGCCGAGTCCTTCCGCGAGATCCGCCGGCTGGTGCCCGACGTCCCGCTCGTCGCGGACATTCATTTCGACTACAGACTGGCCGTCATGTGCGCCGATTACGGAGTCGACAAGATCCGCATCAATCCCGGCAACATAGGCAGCGAGGACGGAGTGCGGCAGGTCGCCGAGGCCTGCCTCGCCAGGCACATACCGGTGAGGATCGGCGTGAACGGCGGCTCGCTCGGGAAGCCTCTGCTCGCGAAGTACGGCTCGCCGACCCCGCAGGCGCTCTACGAGAGCGCAATGGGGCACATCGCGCTGCTCAACCGGTTCGGCTTCGACGACATAGTCATATCCGTCAAGTCTTCGTCCGTTACCGCGACCGCCGAGGCCTGCCGCTTCGTGTCCGAAAACTGCGAATACCCGCTGCACATCGGGGTCACCGAGGCCGGCACGCGCAGGATGGGAATAATCAAGAACGCCGCCGCCCTGGGGGCCCTCATAACCTCCGGCATAGGGGACACGGTCAGGGTGTCCCTTACCGACGACCCGGTCGAGGAGGTCTACGCGGCCCGCGACATACTGATGGCGCTCGGCTGCCCCGGACACACCGGCATGGACATAGTATCCTGCCCGACTTGCGGAAGGACCGGCATCGATCTGTGCTCGCTCGTCGCAGGCTTTGAGAAGGCAGTCAGGGACGAGGGGCTCGCATCGCTCGACATCAAGGTCGCCATAATGGGCTGCGTCGTCAACGGCCCCGGAGAGGCGCGCGAGGCCGACGTCGGCATAGCCGGAGGCAGGGGAGAGGCCCTGCTGTTCGCCAAGGGCGAGATAATAAGGAAGGTGCCCGAGGACGGCATCACTGCCGCCCTCATAGACTATATAAAGGACAATTTCGTGAAATGAAGCCGCTGAAGGAGCTCTTTTCCCAATACAGGCCGGATGCGGCGTCGCTGGAATTCCTCGAGGATTCCGGCGATTATTCCGTCGCGCGCTCAAAGAAGAACGCCGACAGGTACGAGATAACCGTATATCCGTCCAGGGTGTGGAGCAAGGAGCTCATAGGTGCCGTCGAGGACGGCCTCAACCGCGCTTACGGAGGCCGCTATCCCGTCCGTTTCCGCACCGTCTACGGGCCGGGTCTGTTCGGACCCGCCTGCTTCGACGGCGCGGTGGCCGAAGCCGTACGGAGGGGCCTTATCCCGCCCGGTTTTCTCGGGGACTGCAGCTTCGACTTCGACGGCTCCGTGCTGGACATCACCGCGAATGTCGGCGGCGGAGGACTCGATTTCCTCTCCGCCAACAAAGCGGCCGAGGCCGTGGCGGCGGTCATAGCCGACGAGTTCTCCGTTCAGATCCCGGTCCGCATCACCGGCCGCCGGGACTACGTCCCGTACGGCGAGAGCGCCGAGATGAAGGAGTTCTATTCGGAACTCGACCGTAAATGCCGCGAGGCGCTCGATACATACGAGAGCGATCCCGCCCCCGCCGCCCGGGCGGACGACCGCTCCGGCGACGCCGCTCCGGCTCTCAGGCGGGTACGTTCGGTGTTCGACGAGGACGCAGTCGCTCAGGTCTCGGACGGCATCTGCTCCATAGGAAGGACCTCGTTCGACATTTCCTCCCCGGAGCTCCTTTACGGCCCCGACTTCGACATCGAGCCCGTGTCTGTGGCCTCTGTCGCCGGCCCGGCCAGAAACGTCGTGTTCACGGGGACGCTGACCGACATCCGCAGCGACAGCCGCAACAAACAGACCTTCCTTGTCAGCGGCGCCCTGTTCGACGGCAACGCCACCGTGGCGCTCAGGTTCTCACAGTGCACGGAGGAGCAGGCCGCCGAGATCACCGGCAAGCTCTCCGCCGGCATGACCGTGGCGGCGCTCGGCGACGTCCGCACGGATACCAAGTCCGGCGAGCTTTATTTCTCGCCGCGGTCCTTCGCAAAGATCTCCCGCCTGCCGAGGCGCGATACCGCGGAGCAAAAGCGCGTCGAGCTCCACCTTCACACGTCCATGTCAGCCATGGATGCGATACCCGCCGTGTCCGACGTCATCGCCAGGGCCATGGACTGGGGCCACGGGGCGGTAGCCATTACGGATCACGGCAACGTCCAGGCCTTCCCGGACGCGATGATATATCTCGACAAGTATTATGCAAAGCACCCCGAGGTGCCCGAGGAGGAGCGGTTCAAGCCCATCTACGGCATGGAGGCGTATTTCGTAAAGGACACCGCCGTGCCGCTCAGGGGCAGGGCGGATCCCGACTTCGACGCCCCGGCCGTGGTGTTTGACCTCGAGACCACCGGCCTGTCGGCCTCCGACAGCCGGATCATAGAGATCGGAGCCGTCAGGCTCGAGCACGGCGAAGTCACCGGCCGCTTCTCGACCTACGTGGATCCCGGAGTGCCGATCCCGAAAGAGATCACTGCCATCACGTCCATAAAGGACTCCGACGTCGCGGGCGCGCCGTCCGCGGCAGAGGCCGTACCGCAGTTCCTCGACTTCTGCTCGGGAGCGCTTCTCGTTGCCCACAACGCGGATTTCGACGTCGGCTTCATCCGCACGGCCGCCGAGGAGCTCGGACTGACGTTCGACCGCCCGTATCTCGACACGCTGGCCCTGTCGAGGTTCCTCAATCCCGACCTCGCACGCCACAGGCTGGACAACGTAGCAAAGTATTACGGGCTCGGCGACTTCCGCCATCACCGCGCCGTCGACGACGCCGAGATCCTCTCCCGCATCTACCTTTGCATGATAGAGAAGATGCGCGAGTTCGATATAAAGGACCTTGCCGCCATGGAGCGCGAGATCTCCACAAAGTCGGATCCGCTCAAGCTGAACTCCTATCATATGATAATACTCGTGAAGAACGCGACGGGGCTGAAGAACCTGTACAGGCTCATCTCCGAGAGCTATCTGCGGTATTACTACAGGAACCCGAGGATACCTAAGACCCTGCTCGACAGATACCGCGAGGGCCTGATCATCGGCTCCGCCTGCTCGATGGGCGAGCTCTACACCGCCATTATCGAGAACAGATCCGAGGCCGAGATCGAGGAGATCGCGTCGTATTACGACTACCTCGAGATCCAGCCGATATCGAACGACATGTACATGGTCGGCGAGAACAAGGTCGAGAGCGAGGAGACCCTCCGCGACGTCACGAGGCGCATCGTGGCGCTGGCCGATAAGCTCGGCAAGCCCTGCGTCGCGACCTCCGACGCCCACTTCCTGGACCCCGACGACGAGATCTATCGCCGCATACTGCAGGCCGGCATGAAGTTCCGAAACGCGGACACGCCCATGCCCCTGTACTTCCACACGACGGACGAGATGCTCCGAGAGTTCGACTTCCTGGGGCCTGAGAAGGCTTACGAGGTGGTCGTCGTGAATCCGAACCGCATAGCAGAGTCGGTGGGCCGCGTCAGGCCCATACCTGCCGGCAACTACCCCCCCAACCTCGAGGGGGCCGAGGAGGAGCTCACCGAGAGCTGCCACAGGCGCGCCCGAGAGCTGTACGGGGACTATCTCCCCGCAGTCGTGAAGAACCGCCTCGACGTCGAGCTCGGCTCGATAATCAGCCACGGCTTCGCCGTGCTTTACGTAATTGCCGCGCGCCTTGTCAGCTTCAGCGAGTCCCAGGGGTATCTGGTCGGCTCCAGGGGCTCGGTCGGCTCGTCGTTCGTCGCGGCCATGGGCGGCATCTCCGAGGTCAACGCCCTGCCGCCGCACTATTACTGTCCGTCATGCAAGTTCAGCGACTTTTCCAATCCGTGGGACGCCGGCTCGGGCTTCGACTTCCCGGACGCCGTCTGTCCCGTGTGCGGGGCAAAACTACTTGCCGACGGCCAGGACATCCCGTTCGAGACCTTCCTCGGCTTCCACGGCGAGAAGTCGCCTGATATCGACCTCAACTTCAGCGGCGACGTCCAGGGCAGCGTGCACAGGTTCACCGAGGAGCTGTTCGGCTCCGAGAACGTCTTCAAGGCCGGCACGGTCTCGACGCTCGCCGACAAGACCGCGTACGGCTTCGTAATGAAGTACTACGAGAACCGCGGCGTCATGCCCCCCAGGGCCGAGATCGACCGCATCGTCGGCCGGTGCATGGGAGTCAAGCGCACTACGGGCCAGCATCCGGGCGGCATCATAGTCGTCCCGCGCGACCGCGACGTATACGACTTCACCCCCGTCCAGCGCCCGGCCGACGATCCAAGGTCCGACATCGTCACCACGCACTTCGCCTTCTCCTATCTGCACGACACGATACTGAAGCTCGACGAGCTCGGCCACGATGTGCCTACAAAGTACAAGTATCTCGAGAAGTACAGCGGGGTGCCGGTCCTCGACGTCGCCATGAACGACCGCTCGGTATACGAGCTGTTCTACTCGACCGAGTCCATAGGCATTCCCCAGATGGATACCGATGACCACAGGACGCGCATGCTGGGCCTCTCCGTCGGTACCCTCGGCATTCCCGAGATGGGGACGAGCTTCATCCAGCAGGTCCTTATGGACGCGAAGCCGCGAAACTTTGCCGACCTGATCCAGGTGTCGGGCCTGACGCACGGCACCGACGTCTGGCTGGGAAACGCCCAGGACCTGATAAAGCAGGGGATCTGCGACATCGGCCACGTCGTGGGCACCAGGGACGGCATAATGCTCGACCTCATCCGCTACGGGGTCGAGAAGTCCATGGCCTTCAAGATCATGGAGAAGGTCCGCAAGAACAAGAAGGGGGAGCGGCTCCCGGCCGAGATGCTCGACGCCATGCGCGAGGCCTCTGTCCCCGAGTGGTACATAGGCTCTCTGCAGAAGATCAAGTACATGTTCCCGAAGGCCCACGCGGCCGCCTACATCATGTCCGCCATACGCCTTGGCTGGTACAAGGTCCACCGCCCGGTGGCCTTCTACTGCGCGATCCTTACGGTCGCCCCGGACGGCTTCGACGGCGAGATCGTCGGCGCCGGCAGGAGCGTGATCGAGAACAACCTGATCCGCATCGACCGCCTGGGCAAGGAGGCCACCCAGCACGACGAGAAGATGGTTTTTGCCCTTCAGTTCTCGAACGAGGCCATGCTGAGAGGCATCCGCTTCCTGCCGGTCAGCCTTACGAAGTCCTCCGCTTACGAGTTCCTGCCCGAGGGCGACTCCGCCATCCGCATGCCCTTCATAGCCCTGTCCGGCATCGGCCTCGCGGCCGCGCAGAGCATAGTCGAAGCAAGGAGCCGCGAGCCCTTCTTCTCGGTCGACGATCTGCGGGAGCGCTCCAAGGTATCCAAGGCGGTGATCGAGACGCTCAGGGCAAACGGGGCTCTCGAGGGCCTCAGCGAATCCGATCAGCTTTCCGTGTTCGACATGATCTGAAAAATGAACGAACCGGGGCTGTTAAATAGTCTCTAAAAAAAAACGTTACTCGTAGAAGGCCGGTCCTCATAAAGATAATGAGAACCGGCCGACAGGAGCCAAGGCAAATTGCACATTGTAATTGAGGTTTAGTAACACTTCAAAAGATCTTATTAATCGGAATAAAAAAACACAGTAATTTCG
>JAEEGL011811851.1_pt1 | contig 18342 bp, 17 predicted proteins | sample 9134231 | NCBI WGS metagenome assembly JAEEGL01 (sample SAMN16246548, study PRJNA631951) | gut metagenome | biome: gut microbiome; feature: rumen; material: fiber-attached | host: Bos | place: Iran: Karaj | collected 2018-10 | reverse complement strand
TGTAACCTGCGTGACAATGGCTTCAACGTCATCGTGGGCCAGCGTCAGGGCAAGACATACGACAAAGCCGTGGCTGACGGATGGGTTCCCGGCGAGACACTGTTCTCTCTGGAAGAAGCTGCCGAGCGCGGCACCATCGTCTGCCTGTTGCTCTCCGATGCAGCACAGATGCAGCTCTGGCCCATGATCAAACCCCACCTCACCACCGGCAAGACCCTCTACTTCTCACATGGCTTTGCCATCACCTGGAACGACCGCACCGGTGTGGTTCCTCCCAAGGACATCGATGTCATCATGGTCGCCCCCAAGGGCAGCGGCACCAGCCTCCGCACGATGTTCCTGGAGGGCCGCGGCCTCAACAGCAGCTACGCTATCTATCAGGATGCCAGCGGCAAGGCACTGGAGAAGGTGCTCGCCTTCGGTATCGGCCTTGGCAGCGGCTACCTCTTCGAGACAACTTTCCAGCGCGAGGCCACCTCTGACCTCACCGGCGAGCGTGGTTCACTGATGGGTGCTATCCAAGGTCTGTTGCTGGCTCAGTACGAGGTGCTGCGTGAGAACGGCCACACCCCGTCCGAGGCTTTCAATGAGACCGTGGAGGAGCTGACACAGAGCCTGATGCCGCTGTTCGCTGCCAAGGGCATGGACTGGATGTATGCCAACTGCAGCACCACCGCCCAGCGCGGTGCCCTCGACTGGATGGGTCCGTTCCACGATGCCATCAAGCCCGTTGTGGAGAAACTCTACGCCAGCGTGAAAGCCGGTCACGAAGCACAGATCAGCATCGACAGCAACAGCAAGCCCGGCTACCGCGAGGGTCTGGAGAAGGAACTCGCCGCTCTGCGTGACAGCGAGATGTGGCGCACTGCCGCCGTCGTCCGTCAGCTGCGTCCGGAGAACAACTAAGAATCCTTTCGGTCAAGTTCTTCGCTTGGCACCTCAATTGATTTGCCTGCGCTCGTTTCCTCTTAGAAACGAGCGCAGTTTCTTTTGCCGCACAGGTCTGTTGCACCCTATTCAATCCTCTCCACCACCTCTATGCCCAGTGCCTTCCGCTGCCTGGCCGTCGTCACCTCATAGTAGAGGCTGCGGTCGTCGAAAGCGAGGTAGGTGCTTCCCGCATCCTTTTGCTTCCCATGCCCCCTCCTCAGGTGGATGAGGCCGATGTTCTCACCGAAACAAACGTCGGGCAACTGCGGGTTCAGGCTCTTTGGCACGCGCAGGAAACCGTCGTCGTAGCTGACGTAAACGGCATCTTCCGTGAGGGCTGCCAGCCCTCGAAAGAACGTATATTCATCTTCGGGAAAGCAGTTGACACGCTGATAGTTCTCGTCCTCGAGAAGGTGCAGGAAGTAGTCTTCGCGTCCGCTCCTCTTCAAGTGCTTCAGCTGGAACCACCGGCTGTCGGTGGTCATGGGGCTGAAGGTCAGCGTGCCTTCCTCGTCCATCGTCAGTTCCATGTTGGCAAAGTAGTCCGTGGGGATGCGTTTCTTGGGGACAATACATTGAATCAGATGCGGATGCATCACCAACGCCCAGGTGTAGTCCTCCTCGCGGAAACAACGCACATAGTACTCTGTGAACGTCAGTTCCCGACGCTCGTTGTCCAGCACGTAGCGGTACAGGTTGTGGCCGTTTTCCAGTTCCTCGAACTTCCAGAACACGGTAGAGGCTTCATCCTCCGTCCAGATGCCATCCAGGTCAGGGATGAACTGCCGCGACAACTGCTCCACATTCACGCGACTCAACTGTTCGGGTGTCGAGATGCTGCCGTATGCCTCCAGCGTGATGTTCACGCAGTCGAGCAAATCGATGCGACACAGTTTCTTGGGGTTCTTATTCGACCACGACTCCATCTCCGTCATCGCTGGCAGCGTACTAAAGTGAATGTCCTCGCAGACGATGTCCTTCAGCAACGAGATCACGCGTCGATAGTCTCCGGCAATGTCCTCCACGTCACCGCCTTTGGCCGATAGGGGAGGCAGGGCATCCGTGAGCATCAGCACCAGCAAGGGAATATGGTGCCGCTGCAACTTCTCAGCCAGCGCCGACAACTTCGCCTCCACCTCATCCGAAGCGTAGAAATGACGGATGAGCTGGCGACAGACATCCTTGCCTCGTAGCTCGCGCTTGTGTACTTGCATGATGCTATCTACTTCCACGTATGACTCCAGCACCCGTTCCAGGTTCAGGCTGGTCCGCTCTTCCGCCATGTAGAAGAGTTCGCGCAGGATGGCATCTTTCATGAACGCCGAGCGCCCGCCCTTGCGTGCCAACCCGTTGCCGCTCTCGATGGAGAAACCCACCACCTCGCTCAACTCCGCAGACGTGTTGTAGAGCAACCGCGTCCGCTCGATGATGCGCAGGAACTGTTCCGCCCGCCGCAGCTTCTCTTCTTGCTGTTCTGTATTCATTCTATTTATTATTGCCTGTTGTTTGCTTATTATTGTTGCCTGTTGTTTGCTTATCGTTGCCCATCGTTTCCTTCGAAGCAACTTCGCCGCAAAGGTACAAAGAAGATTCAAAACCGAAGGCTTCCAAGCTCAAGAAAGTGCAACACCAAACACAAAATACTTCCACTTCCCGTAAAATTCTACGGAATACACCCATTTTTTTGCCCTTCTGCCCCACATTTCTTTCATCGAAAGAGTGGGGCGGAAGGTTTATTTTTGCATCTTTGCACCCGCATAGCCCGTCACCATCGATGAGATGCTAAATTAGAAAAAATATACGTTCATAACAAAAAAACAGCCCGTGCAATGACCAACGTATCAAATTTATCCGTACCTTTGCGCTTGGAAATGTCATTCTTACCGATTATTGTTAACTATGCGCTTAGAACATCTGGATTTTGTTACATTTTGCGTTGGCAGCTTGGCGGATGCACTGCATAAAAGTGCATCCCAAGTGTATGCGGCTTTACGTATGTCAGGTGTACTTAATGATTACATAATACCTTGTTATGATGTTCTACACACGTTTAGTAAGGATTATCTGGTGGAAGAGCTGACAGAAGTATTAAATGAAAGGAGGGCATTTGAATGAGGCTATACCACGCATCCATATCATGTATTGAAAAGCCAGATGTGCTGCATTCCCGTGAAAAATTGGACTTCGGAAAATTTGCAAAGGAAACAGGCTTAGCGTTGGAAGATGCCCTATCGTTTTTCTATGATTCTGATACTTATCAACTCATTAGAGAAGGCATTGCCGATTTGCATTGCCGCAGTGATGAGTATCTGGCCGACGAATTGATGATAGAGTACCGAGAAAAGGATACACCTTCTCCGATGCATACATCGCAGATGAAGTGATAGCTGAGCAGCAAGGCCTATAGCCTCACTTCCCGTAAAATTCTACGGAATACACCCGTTTTTGACTTTCCGCCCCACATTTCTTTCATCGAAAGAGTGGGGCGGAAGGTTTATTTTTGCATCTTTGCACCCGCATAGCCCGTCACCATCGATGAGACGCAAAAATAGAAAAATATACGTTCACCGCAAAAAAACAGCCCGTGCAATGACCAACGTATCGAATTTATCCGTATCTTTACGCCGCAAAACCGATGATTTACCTCATTCGGTGGCGCAAACTTATTGGATAAAGAAAGACGTAAGTCCTCTCTTTCGGTCTCAGAAAACCGCCAAAATCTCAGAGACACCGCAAAGTAGACAGACGAGCGTCCGTGTGGTTAGCACGGGCTGTTCCTTCTGTTCGGTGTTTGGTTACTTGGCGGTACCACTGAGACGACAGAAGCGACGGTTCGTGCTTCTTGATTCCATTAAAGTCAACACACATTATTCAATAACTTAAAAACTTAACGCCTATGGCATTATTCAGAATCACCGTAAAACAGAAAGTCCGAACAAACGGCATTGTCCTCGACCCCGGCATGAGTGTCGAGGTCTCAACCCAATCTTACAGCGATCCCGTACACACTAATGGTGGCCAGGTCGTTGCAGATGCCTTCATGCGCATCTACGGAGTAGATATCAAGAAGGCAGGCGCGCTCAATGGAATTTACCTGAAGGTAGATAGGATAAGTTAAATTATTCACAACTTAAATATTATCAATTATGGATATCATTTCTGAAAATGTAATGGACGCTTCATTTGAGAAGGTCGAACAAATGGTTGAAGATGCTATCGGTCGCCTGGCTGAATATGGCGGCAAGGTAGTTAATGAGATTAAAAACGAGTATATGCCTCTTCTTGGAGACATGGTGAAAAACTTCACGGGCGAAATAAAAGGCGTAGCTTTTGGAAAAGAAGTCGACATGCTTGATATGCCTACATTGGTGGCTTTTGCAAAGAAATACAAAGTCTCCAACAGTAATGAAATTGTTGCAATGAAGGTTAAACAACAAGATGGATACTTCATATATCTTACCTATTCAAGAGATCGTCAACTGCTTCCAATTACTGATAATAAATATATTATCATCAAGGCACAGAGTCTGGTGAAGGAAGTGGAAGACTTGTTTACAGAATCAGAATTAATAATTTTAAAATAACAAATAGACTATGTTAGATTTTATTTTTGACGCGATAGGCACTTTGTTTGACGCAATAGGTGACCTTATAGCATGGGTTATCGATGGAGTTCTATCTTTTTTTGATTATGTAGTTGATTATTTCAAGGGATTAAAACTTCGTCAAGGCCGGGATGTTCCGTTTATAGCTGACGAGAACAAAATTGCTGATTTAATCCACAAAGCTCCAGTAAAGAACGTTGGTATTTTTGAAGGAACATACAACGAAGATACTAATGAGATTGAAAACTACAGAGCCATTGAAGCCGACGAGATGGATTCTCAATTAAAGAGCGTTCTTGGAAATGAGAAACTTGTAGTCTTAACTTAAAAATGAGTAAAATGAGTAATACATTATTGATTCTTGGTGGTGCCGCTCTTGTAGGTGGCGCCTATTACTGTTATCGGCGAAGGAAGTCCCAGAAGCCTGTTTCCAAAGAAAAATTGATTAACAATCTTGTAGATAAATTGGATGCTGAGGTCGTTGACAGATTGGCTCTTTCTGATGTTACGAATTATTTCAAGAGTCTTCAATTGAAAAAAGGCCGTGACCTGCCGATTATTGCAAAAGCTGTTAAGAATGGAATTAACTCATATCTGTTGGTTACATTTAATGAAGAAACAAACGATATAATCAATTATAAGCTAATATCTCCAAAATCCATTGATGATGAACTCATGAAGATTTTAGAGAATGAAACGTTAGTAGTTCTTTCCTAATTTTAAATATATCATATAGGGAGAGTTGGAAACACCTCTCCCATTTTAATTATTACAATATGTTTTTAATCGATGATCTTTTCATTATTGGCGGTGCAGCGTTGTTAGGCGGTGCTGTCGGTGGTGCAGTTGGCGGAGCAGCTGGTGCCTTTTTAGGATTTGTTATAGACGTCTTCCTTGATGAGGACTCTATTGGAGACGAAGTTCTTGTTCATTATCCTGACGCTTTGAAACTTTTGATACAAGAAAAGAAAAGTAATGCTGTAAAAGTTGGAATCTTTGGAGAATATGACGAAGAAATAGAAACTGGTGTAGAGATTTCTTCTTCACAGGGAATTTCTGATAATTTATATGTAGGACAAGAGATATATTTATAATATGAATGTCAAAATAAACACAAAAGATATTCCTTTTTCCATTCTTCAAATTCTTTATAAATTTGAGGATGAATTAGGCGAAGAGGCTAAATGTCTTCTTAACACTCAGTTCCCCAATATAAGCATTAAACTGAAGATGGAGCTTAACGAATGGGATGGCAATCCTATTAGAGTTAAGCATAATGCCAACATATTGATAAAGGGAAGTGATGATTTTATCAGCAATATTAATTGTTACCTATCCACACGGGATGATATTGGTGACATTCTTATCAATAAATACAGCTTAGTAATAAATATTATAATATCGACAAAAGCAATGAACCCACAAATAAATGAAGGAAAGAAGGTAGAAGAGGCTAAGGTTGATTTCTATCCTGTAAAACCAAGATATAATTTTTCGCAGATTATCTTAGACGATACTGTAAGGAAAGAGATATTTGATGCGATTAAAGTAATCGAGTGCAAAGAGCTAATTTATGATGATTGGGGCTTCTCAGAAGTCGATCCTATACCTCGAAGTGTATTGAATTTTTATGGAGAACCAGGTACAGGTAAGACAATGTGTGCCCATGCAATAGCAAACCATTTAGGAAAGAACATCTTAGCTCTTAACTATTCTGAAATAGAATCAAAATACGTTGGTGAAGCCCCAAAGAACCTGCAAAAGGCTTTTGATGTAGCAAAAGAAACAGATTCTGTGCTGTTCTTTGATGAAGCCGATTCCTTTTTAGGTAAAAGAATTGAAAATGTGACGCAGGGTTCAGATCAAGCGTTAAACTCACTTCGCAGCCAAATGCTAATTCAACTCGAAGAATTCTCTGGTGTTGTTCTGTTTGCCACTAATCTGGTTACTAATTTCGATCCTGCTTTTGAATCAAGGATTCTGAAACATATACGTTTCGAACTACCTAATCTTGAAGCACGCGCCGCAATTATAAAGAAAATGATTCCTTCACGGCTTCCTGTTGATAAACCTTTTACTGATGAGGAGTATTTAGAAGGTAGTAAGCTAATAGAAGGTTTTAATGGACGTGAGATAAAAGGTGCAATACTTGAGCTTCTCTTATCTAAGGCGGAACAAAACAACCCATCTGTCGTCTTTTCCATTGATGACTTATACTCTGTTCTTCAAAAGAAACAAACTGCTAAAAAAGAACTCAAGGCCGAGGAAGAACGCCGCATAAAGAATAAAATTGAAAAGAAGCTGAAGGAAAAAGCAGCAGAAGCAGAAGCCTTGAAGCAAATTGAAAATTCAGATGAAAGCAAGTCATCTGGAGAAGTACAACCTGAGGTAACTCAATAATAAGTGTCCGCTGAATTAATAAATAGCCGTGACCAGCGGGTTGCGGATTCCCCCACCGTAGAGGCGATAAGTTTCAAATAGTGCCAAATTTCAATCAGTGCATGACAAAGCTCCCTGAGGAACTTCATCACGTTTTTGACAAAGTAGCACATTCCTGTCCAGCATCTTGCTGTGTCTGGAAGCTTCGCTCTGATGTTGTCGGCCCGATAAATTCTCATGCCAGTTCCGAATGAGCATTCGACTTCGTTTCTCTCTCCAACGGCTTTTGCCATCTTGGCCTTGACTTCAGGAGGAGGTGGTTCTTTAGGCGGACGACCGAGAGTTTTACAATACGTACGGACTTCCAAGTCCTCAAGTATATCACGGTTGGGTCTGTTCATATAGATCTTGTCCGCAAGGACAGTGGCAGGCAGACAGCCGAATCGTTCTTTGAAAAGTTGTATCTGAAGTGAGAGATCGGAACTTTCGTTATAGGCATCCCAGCTATGATGGTCGATGAACGTATAGCCTTCCACAACACTTACACCGATCTTTGCGCCAAACTCAGTATTAGCCTTTGCCTTTCCTCTTACTATAGGACGGACATGAGGCTGGAGGATACTGACAATGCGATCGGCGCACTGATGGGTGCCATTGGCAAGCATCTCCTTCTGCTGTTGGAGCATGGTGCATTCAGCATCGAGTATTTGCTTCCTATCAGGAGTGAGTAACGATGAGCTGTTTATCGTTGAGGCGAGGCATGGGGTGTGGATTTCACCTTTCAGCGAGAACGTGAAAATGAAGGTGGTGGCCACGTGCAGCAATACCTGCAAGGTGGTCATCGAGTCATCTTCACGTTCGATCCTGAACCTCCTGAACTTCGGAGCCAATAAGGGTAATGTGTCCGACTTGAGCGACTACATCAACAACGAAGTGTATAAGCTGACACAACCAGGGGAAATATCGATGAGGCGCAGTTAAATATGGCTGAGGAAAGACGTTCAACTAATTGTGAACACCTACTTCTCAAAACACTGCTGCACACCTCTTGGCCTCGGGATGCCATAGACTCTTCATGCAATAATCCTCCTTCTTTGGAAAACGGAATGAGAGGGTTAAATCGCTGCAAAGGTAGGAATAAAGGGTGAATTGAAAAAGAAAAATGACGAAATAGTGAGGTCGGGAGGGAAAAAGTAAAATGAACGAGCGGAAAGTGAAGAATGGAAGGAAAAGGTGGTCAAACAATAATGCCCACACCAATCGGTGTGGGCATACACGTCTTTAGGGTTGGAATGCGCTGAGGATTAGTAGGTGACAACCGGTTCGAGCTGTTTGGCCAGTTCCACCATCTTGATGACCTCCTTGAGGGAGGGCACGCGGCGGACGAGGTGTTTCTCGTTGTTCGTCTCCTCGAGTTTGGGCTGCAGATTCTCGGGCACGCGGTGACGGAATTCCTTGACCGTGTCCACGCCAGCGGCTTCTAACAGTTCTGCAAACTGGGGCCCAACGCCCTTGATGCGGAAGAGATCTGCGTGATTTGTCCAGCGCAGGATGAGCTTGTCGCTGATCTCTGTTTGTTCGGCTAATTCCTGGCGGCCCTTGGGGGTGGCGCACTTGTCCAGCAGGTCGCTGACCTTGATGATGCCAGCAGCAATCAGTTTCTCGGCATAAACCTCGCCGATTCCCTCAATGTCAATAATCTTGTAAGCCATGAGATGTGTTGGTTTAATGGTTTGTGAATGGGTAAGTAGGAGTTGGTTGTAAATGCTTTCTTTAATTTGCAGTCGCAAAGTTAATCATGAGTTGGCAAATATGGTATATATAACCTGTGTATTTTAAGAAAGGTTAACACAGAGACATAAAAGCCGTTAAAAATATCGACCTGTAATTGGCGGGATTGAAAAAAAAAGAAAATTAGTGTAGATGCATCACTCTTTTTATTTATCTTTGTGGCGTAATTTATGATAGCTTTATCGATGAAACGTACCAGTTTACTCTTATTGGCTTGTGCCGTTTTGCTGCCTCTGCAGGCAAAGAAAGACAAAAACATTTCTGCGGGTTATCCTATCACGCCCGTTCCATTCACCTCTGTCAAAGTGACCGACACCTTCTGGGGACAGCGCCTCAAGGCCAGCCGTGAGGTGACCATTCCTCTGGCTTTCTCCAAGTGCGAGGAGACGGGTCGCTACACCAATTTCAGCAATGCTGCCGCACACATGAAGGACCCTTCCAAGGTCTTCAAAGTCAGCGGCTACAGCTTTGATGACACCGACCCCTACAAGACCATAGAGGGAGCCTCTTATCTCTTGCAGACTTATCCCGACAAGAAGCTGAAGGCCTATATGGACTCCGTCATCGATGTCATCGGTTCCGCCCAGGAACCCGACGGTTACCTCTATACTGCACGCACGCAGAACCCCGACCATCCGCATGAATGGGCTGGTGACCGCCGCTGGGTGAAGGAGGAAGACCTGAGTCATGAGTTGTATAACTTGGGTCACATGGTGGAAGGCGCCATCGCGCACTATCAGGCTACGGGCAGCCGGAAGTTCCTGAACATTGCTATCAAATACGCAGACTGTGTGATTCGCGAGGTCGGTCCCAACCCGGGCCAGGCCTGTGTGGTACCCGGTCATCAGATAGCTGAAATGGCGCTGGCCAAACTCTATCTGGTAACGGGAGAGAAAAAGTACCTGGACGAGGCCAAGTTCCTGCTGGACTACCGTGGCAAGACCACCATTAAGCATGACTATTCACAGGCTCACAAACCTGTGGTTGAGCAGGACGAGGCCGTGGGACATGCCGTGCGTGCCGCTTACATGTATGCCGGTATGGCCGATGTGGCTGCGCTGACGGGTGACGAGAGTTATATCAAGGCCATTGATGCCATCTGGGACAACATCGTCTCCAAAAAGTTATATATCACCGGCGGCATTGGTGCCACCAGCAGCGGCGAGGCTTTTGGCCGCAACTATCAGCTTCCCAACATGAGTGCCTACTGCGAGACGTGTGCCGCCATCGGTAATGTCTATGTCAACCACCGCCTGTTCCTGCTGCATGGCGAGTCCAAGTACTACGATGTGCTGGAGCGCACGCTCTACAATGGTCTCATCAGCGGTGTGAGCTTGGACGGCGGGGGATTCTTCTACCCGAACCCGTTGGCTTCCATGGGACAGCACCAGCGACAGCCGTGGTTCGGCTGTGCCTGTTGTCCCAGCAACATCTGTCGCTTTATCCCTTCGCTGCCCGGCTATGTCTATGCCGTCAAGGACCGCAATGTCTATGTGAACCTGTTCCTCTCTAACCAGAGTCAGCTGACGGTTGATGGCAAGGCTGTGATGCTCTCCCAGCAGACAGAATACCCCTGGCGGGGCGACATCACCTTGGCCGTGGACAAGAACGCCGCCGGCATCTTTACCCTGAAAATCCGCATCCCCGGTTGGCTGAAGAACCAGCCCGTTCCCTCCGACCTCTATAGTTATACAGACAACAAACGGCTCAACTTCACCGTGACACTCAATGGGGAATCTGTCACGAAAGATCCCAATGCAGACCTCAAATCCCAGATTGGGGCGGACGGCTACCTGAACATCACTCGTAAATGGCTGAAAGGTGACCGCGTGGAGATTCACTTTGACATGGAAGCCCGCACCGTTCGTGCCAACAACCATGTGCTGGATGACCGCGGCATGGTGAGTGTGGAGCGAGGACCTATTGTCTATTGTGCCGAGCACCCGGACAACGACTTCGATATCTCGGGCACACTCATGAATCAGGATCCCCAGTTCACCATCGGACAAGGCACCATCGCCAACACGCCGCTGACCACATTGATGACCGATGTGCAGTTGCTGACTTTTGACAAGAACGGCCGACTGGAAACGGCCGACAAGCGCATCAAGCTCATCCCATACTATGCATGGTGTCACCGTGGCAGCGGCAAGATGCAGGTGTGGCTGGCTCAGGACCTCAGCGCTACATCACCGGCACTGCCTCCCACCTTGGCCAGCGAGAGCAAGGTGGAGAGTTCCAGCCGGATTCCCGCCCTGAGCAGCGTCAACGACCGTCTGGTGCCGCGCGACGCCAATGACCGCAGCGTGCCCTATACACACTGGTGGCCCAAGCAAGGTACCACAGAATGGATTTCCTATACTTTCCCTGCAGCTGCTACGGTGCAGTCCAGTACTGTCTATTGGTACGACGACCAACCCTGGCAGGGGTGCAAGGTGCCTGACAGCTGGTGCCTCTATTACAAGGACGCTTCCGGACAGTGGCAACCCGTGAAGAACGCCGATGCCTATCCCATTGAGAAAGGTGCTCCTTGTACCGTGAACTTCGACCCCGTGCAGACCACAGCTGTGAAGATCGAAGTGCAGCTGAACAAGGAGAAGAGTGCCGGCATCTTTGAATGGAGTGTGAAGTAAGTTGAAAGTTGAAAATTGAAAGTTGAAAATTTAAAGTTGAAAATTGAAAGTTGAAAGTCAACTCGTCAACTTGTTAACTCGTCAACTTGTCAACTTGTCAACTTGTTAACTCGTCAACTTGTCAACTTGTCAACTTGTCAACTCGTCAACTTGTTAACTTATCAATTGAAAGTTGAATACTGATGGAACATCATTTGTATCATTCGTTGTTGATTAAAGAAAGTTTGTAAAAGAGTATGAAGAAGATATTGTTTTTGTTGTTGGGGGCGTGGGTTGCGTGTTCGGCCAGTGCCCGTGAACTCGTGGTGACCATGCAGAATGGACAGCGCATCGCTTTCCACTTGTCTGCCACAGAGGATGTTGTGATGACGCAATCAGAGGAGCAGGTGTTCCTGAATGGCACACCCCTGAATCGTGCCGACATCAAGGAGTTTCGTATCTTCCAGCAGTTGCCAGAGGATGCCATTCCCGTGGGCATGCAGGAAATTGAAAATGGGACATTGATTATCGAGAATGCAGCGGTCTTTGACCTGAGCGGTCGCCGTGTGGCAGATTCCGCATTGCAGTTGGCCACCAAACGTGTGAGGCCTCATGCGGGCGTGTACCTTATTAATAATAGAAAGGTGGTTGTGAGATAAATAAAAAAGAGAATAGAGAACATGAAAAAATTTTGTCCATTGTTGCTGTTGGTTGTGATGGCTGCTGTGCCTGTGCTGGCCCAGAGCGATATGTGGGTGACATCGTCAGACCGTTTCAAGGGCGGCACCAAGTTGTCGATGTCCGAAGCGGATTCGGTGCTGTTTCGCTATACACAGATTCGTGTGTTCAAGGACGGCAAGGCTCAAAACTACATGTACGGCAATCTGTTGGGACTTAGTGCCAAGGCCGATAGCAGCGAGGCTCTGACCTTTCAGAATCCCGGTCGTGCCATCTGGAAACCCACCACGTCAGACAATAACTATAATAATGACTATTACAACGCCAACAGCCGTTGGAATTTCGAGCGCAGCAAGGAGTCGGAGCATTTCATCGTCTTTTGGGATAGAGACTTCGGCAGCAATCCCAACAGCAGCAAGGTGCCTTCGAACCTGCGTGTGGATGTGAACGACTTGCTGAAGAAAGCCGAACAGTTCTTCAAGACCAATGTGGAGAAACTGGAAATGGCCACTGTGGGCGAAGGCAAGTCACAGTTGGACAATTACAAGATGGGTATCTACTTGCTCTACCAGGACGAGTGGCTGGCAGTGGGATCTGGCTACGATGATGTCATCGGCGCGCTGTGGGTCAACCCCTCCACCTGTAAGCCAGTAGGCAGCACCATCGGTCACGAGATAGGACACAGTTTCCAGTATCAGGTGGCCTGTGACTATCGTTACAATGGTGTCTCCAATTATACCCAGCGCGGCTGGCGCTATGGCTACGGTGCCAATGGCGCTGGCGGCAACGCCTTCTGGGAGCAGTGCGCTCAGTGGCAGAGTTTCCAGGACTATCCGTCCGAGACCTTCGGCTACCACGTGAGCGTGTGGCTGCAGAACTATCATCGTCACTTCAACCATGAGTGGATGCGTTATGCCAGCTACTGGCTGCCCTATGCATGGACACAGAAACATGGTTATCCCGCCTACGGACGCATTTGGCGTGAGAGCCGCTACCCCGAAGACCCGTTAGAGACCTACACACGTTTGTTCTGCAATAACAATCTCTCCGCCTTCTGGGATGAATATTGGCAGGGCTATGCAGCCCAGCTGCCTAATTATCAGTTCGATGCCATTCACAGGTACGCCACACCAACGGCCAAGGACTTTCCCATGCAGATGAATCTCACGGAGGATGGTTACTGGCAGGTGGCATACGCCAGCTGCCCGGAGACCAGCGGCGTGAACATCATCCGTCTGAATCTGCCGCAGCCAGGGACTGAGGTGACAGCCGACTTCGTGGGCCTGAATCCCGGCGTTTCCCTCCATCCCGATGATGAGGGCAAGAGTTGGAACGCCGACCCTGCCGAGGGCGCCAATGCCACCAAGTTCACCAAGGTTACCAGATACAATACCGCAGGTTCTGCGGCCAATAAAGGCTGGCGCTATGGCTTTGTCTGTGTCAAGGGCGATCAGACGCTGACCTCCGACCTCTTCAGCGCAGCAGACGGCACCGCCTCCTACACCGTGCCCGAGGGTGCACAGCGCCTGTACTTCGTAGTAGTGGGTGCGCCCACCAAGTATGGCCGCCACGAATGGAACGAAAAGGACAGCGATGACCAGCAGTGGCCCTACAAGGTGCGCTTCAACGGCACCAACCGTGTGGGTTACTATGAGTTTGAAGAGGGTGCAGCACCCTGTGATACCACCTTTGCTATCACGGCTACGGGCGACGGTAACTCTCAGGACTATGCTCTTGGCACCTTCTACTTGGAGAGCGATGGATTGATGGAGCCTATCTGCAAAGCCTTCAAGATGCAACCCAAGGAGTTCGAGCAGCGCATGATGCCGATTTCCGCCGGTACCACAGCCACGCCCACAGAAGGTAAGATCTGTTTCGCTATGAAGAATCCCACTGGCACAGCTTACAGTTATAACTACACCGCCACTTACGGCTTCTGGTGCAGTGCCAGCGGCGCTGTGCAGGCTTACGGTTCTGCACCTGTCTTTGTGGAATACCTCACCGCCAGCAACGTCCTCTACTTCGGGCACATGCCAGGTGTGGGCAAGGGAAAGACCTACCTTCTCCGTCCCACCTTTGTCTATGTAAAAGATGGGAAGCGGTACTATGCCACCATAGAAATGACCATCAAACTGTAATACATTGGTTATCATTTATCATTCATAATTAATTAACTATTAACGCTTATGAAAAAGTACTTTACACGGTTCATGGCACTTGCTTGCTGCGTGGCTTCTTCAATGACCGCCAGTGCACAGTTCAGTGCTACGATTGAGATGTATCCGATGTCCGGCTATGACACCAAGGCTACATCTTTCAAGCTCTCAGAGGTGGCTGCTGCACTGGAGACAGAGCCCGCCACACTCGTTGCCACCCTCGACGAATGGGTCAACGCAGAGGGCGAAGTGGAAACCAACTTCATCTTCCTCGGCAACAGGGATTCAGTCTATGCCACCAACTACACTCAAGGTGGTCGCGGACAGTTCTGGATGGACAAGGATGCCAAGGCTGTGAGCTGGAACGAAGGCAGCTGCTGGTACAATCTCAACAGCTGGAATGTGGAAGCAGACACCTACACCATTGCCATTGGTCAGTTCCCGGACACGCTGACAGTGGGTGAGGAATTGAAGGCTCACTTCATCCTGGCCTTCAATGCTAAGGAAGCCACTTTCGATATCACTTTGAAAGTGATTGAGAAACCCGTTGTGGATATTCCCGAACCTGTCACCTTCATCGCAGGCCTGACCCTCGTAGGCCAGCAGACCGTGGAGGTTCACCAGTTTGCCCGCACGTCCTACGATTCCACCCCGTTTGAGGTGAAACTGGAAGGCGTGGCAGAATTGCTGGGAACCACAGCCGAAGTGATTGCCGACAATCTGGACCAGTTGCTCTTCACCAACACTTACATCTCTGACAACGAGATGCCCTTGCTCTCTGACTCTCTGACAAATGCGTCCTCTGCCGGAGGCATCGGTTGGTGGTTTGGCCAGCTCTGGGACACTGAAATGGCTATCCTCGGGGATGACGTGGCCCGCTTTGACTATAACACTGCCACCTGCTGCTTCTTCAGTGAGAGCTATCAGTTCAATGCTGAGACGCTCACCCTTACCAGCAATATCGGTCAGATGCCGAGTGCATTGAGTGCTGGCGAGCAGCGCCATGCACATGTCTATCTCATCTGGGGTGAAAAGGCCTATCTCATTAACTATGACCTGATCATCGATGAGCGCGAGGCTCTGCCCTTCGAGGAGATGACCGAGGTGGATGTCATCGAGGTTACCGTGAAGCAGGATCCCACGACGGACTACAGCACTGTTCCCTTCGAAATCGACCTCGATGCCGTGGTGGAGAAGCTGGGTTGTGAGGCAGGTGACGTGATGCTGTGGGCAGCCAAGGATGGCGGTGGTGCCACCGACGCACACACGGCCAACCGTGGCGGCTACTGGTTCAACGGCGATGCAGCCGTCTGCGGATGGGGTGCCAGCGCTGTCGTGGCCGTAGAGCCCGAAGAAGAAGGCAAATTCAACAAATTCACCCTGTGCCAGTATCCCAATGCCTTGGATTTCGGTCAGTCTGCCACGGCCGTCCTCTACCTCATCGGCGGCAACAACTATGTGACCATCAAGGTCACCCTCAAGGTGAACGACAACGAGGCTGGTCCCGATGTGCCTCAGAGTGAGTTTCACAGCATTGCAGAGATTGGAGTGAACATACAGGCCGTGCCGGATCCCGACGTCTATCCTATTCCCATGACGTTTACTTACGATGGCGCTTGGGTGGCAGAACAGCTGGATACAGAATCTCCCACTCTCTTCACCGATGCGGCCCCCTCTGATGACCCCGAAGCTGACAAGTATTCCAAGGGTTATACCTGCACACCTTATCCGGGCTTCTGGATGAGCCCAGACGGTTATGTCACGGGTTGGAGTGGAACGGGCAGTCCCTGGGGTGCCACCTTCAGCCTCTCTGATGGAGAAGTCACATTCTATCAGTATCCTGGCTTTGCAGAGAATGTTCCCGGCAAGACCTACAAGGCTCACTTCTACCTCGTGAATACGAAGAGCGGTGCCATGGTGACCTTCAACGTCACCTTGCGTTTCGTTTCCGAAATCATGGCCATGGAGGAGGTCGGAAGTGAAAAAATCATGCTGACCAAGGGCACTACTGTTCTCGATCTCACTGCCGCCATTGACTCCCTGGGCCTGAAGGCATTGGACGAGCCTCTGGATGCAGATGGTCTGCTCGGCACTCCTTCATTAGTGCTCCTCCATGAGGACGGCACATACACTGAGCCTATAGATGCCACCACGGGTGCCTACCTGACCGACAAGGGCTTTATCGACTTCAGTGAAAACAACGTGAATGGTGCCGTTTATGTTTACTTCGACTTCAATGACGCCAGCTCCATTCAGATGATTGTGCAGGAACAGAACGAATTCCAGCTGACGAAAGAGACACCCATCCAAACCAAGTTCGGTTTCCAGTATGAGAACAAGTGCTACGTCTTCAACGCTACGTTCGTGGATCCTGAGACCTACACGGGTGTAGAGGCAGTGAAGACACAGGCTGCTCCCGCAGCTCTCTTTGACCTCACCGGTCGCCGCGTCAAGAGTGCACAGCGTGGTATCTACATCTCCGCTGGCCGCAAGGTACTGCGTTAATCGGTCATTGGGATTTATCTCACTATCACAAAGGCGAGGGTGCTGAATTCAGCACCCTCGCCTTTGTGATAGTCATTGTCCTTTAGAAGGTTTGTGCAAACAGAGCACCACGAACTTGCTCGAAATGGCCGAGGTGTGCAGCCAAAGGAAGGAATAGAACACACCTGAAGGAGCTATATGAAGTTACTTCGTATAAACAAAAGGATTGTCTAACTCCTTGAGCAGCGGATGCACTTTGTCTTTATCGCTGAGAATGGCTTCGTCTATCGGAATCCGCCAATCGATGTTCAACTCCTTGTCCATGAGCTGGATGCCACCGTCGGCCTCGGGATGGTAGAATTCATCGCATTTATATTGAAAGACGGCAATGTCAGACAGCACGGCAAAGCCGTGAGCAAACCCCTTGGAGATGAAGAACTGCCGGTGATTCTCCTCTGTCAGTTCCACTGCCACATGCTGCCCGAACGTGGGTGACCCCCGACGGATGTCCACGGCAATATCCAGCACAGCGCCGCGCACACACCGCACCAGTTTGGCCTGTGTGAACGGTGGACGCTGGAAATGCAATCCTCGCAACACGCCGCGCTGGCTCATGCTCTCGTTGTCCTGTACCCAGTGCACCGCGGGCAAACCTGCAGCGGCATAGTCGCGTTCAGAATAACTCTCAAAGAAATAACCGCGTTGGTCACGGAAGACTCGGGGCTCAATGATGAGCAGTCCGGGGATAGCAGTCTCAATAATCTTCATTCCTCTTTTTCTTCTTCGAAGTCATTTTCGGAACGGAGGTCACGCTCAATGGCAATGCCTCCATTTGCATCTACTTTCAGGAGCAGCGGTTCCAGCATGTCGCTTTGCGGCAGGGACACGCTGATGGCAAAAGCCAATCCCGGCAGTGAACCATCCTGCATCATGCCGTCCAGGATGCCGCGTTGCCGCATTTCGGCAGAGAGGTAACTGGCGAAAGTACGCTTGGTGAAATGGCGGTCCAGCAGGGGCTGGCCGTCACGGCGAATGGTGAGGTGATAGGAATTGTCCGCATAGACGGTGCCATCTTCGTCTTGCACGGTGGGCAGGCTGTCCACGGCCTCGCGGTGGATTGTGTAGGCGTAGCGGTGCGTCCCTATGCTGAGTGTGTCTGAAAAATCGTAGGGAGTCATGCGCTGCACGCCGTCGGAACTTTCATCGTCTGACATAAACTCGCCTTGGGGTGCCGTCTCTGCTGTTGCAGGGCGACGTTCTGTGCATGCCGATAATGTGAGGGCAGCCAAGAAGCTTAATCTGAAAAAGATGTCTCTTTTCATACCTTTCTAATGATTTGCGGACGCAAAAGTACAAAAAAGTTGAAAGTTGAAAGTTGAAAGTTGAAAGTTTTTTAATCACGAGCCCCTAAACTCTAAACTTTTTTAATCACGAACCCCTAAACTCTAAACTTTTTATTACTTTTGCGGCAGCTATGAAGACGAAAGCTCTTTTTTCACTACTTCTGTGTCTCGCTTTGGCTGTCGCTGGAGGGGGATGCACGTCTGGTGCGAGCGACGGCGAGGCGAAAGACAGCCTTGACGTGGCAGATACCATGGATCTTATTCTGAGCGTGCGGCAGACTTCGCGTCTCTATACGGCTGAGTATCGCGTCCACAAGATTGTGACCTACGAAGACGTGCGCCACCTCAGTGCCACAGTCTTGGG
>JAEEGL013088439.1_pt1 | contig 18343 bp, 16 predicted proteins | sample 9134231 | NCBI WGS metagenome assembly JAEEGL01 (sample SAMN16246548, study PRJNA631951) | gut metagenome | biome: gut microbiome; feature: rumen; material: fiber-attached | host: Bos | place: Iran: Karaj | collected 2018-10 | reverse complement strand
TCTTTGGAAAACGCTGGCCGGTATCACTGCGGAACGCTGCAGGGCGCGCACCTACGGCGACGTCGACGCGGCTGTGGCCTTTATAGACAGCTGCGGCGCGATCTTGGGCGCCACCGACAACGCGCTCTCATTTGCGGAGGAGATAAGAAATGCGAAATAAGATCTATGTGCTTTCCGCAGGTCCCGGAGACCCGGAAGAGCTGACGCCGGCGGTAAAAGAAGCGCTTATGCGCTCATGCGCAGCGGCAGCCGCGCCGCGCCACCGCCATCTGGCGGAGGGACACTCCAATATTATAGATATGAAGGACTTCAAAGAGACCTTCGCCGCTCTCCGCAGCGAGCTGGACAACGGTGATGTATCGGTGCTGGTCTCCGGCGACGCGGGAATCTACAGCCTGCTGCCGCTGATAAAGAAGAATTTCCAGGAAGAAGAGATCGTCGTACTGCCGGGCATAAGCTCTTTTCAGAGCTTATGTGCCAAAGCATGTGAGACATGGCAGGACGCGGTGATACTCTCCGGGCACGGACGCGGCATATCGGATGAAAAGATACTCGATACAGTCGAACATAACCGCAGCGTGATATTCTTCTGCGATGCAGACAAAAACCCTGCGTGGCTCTGTTCGCTGCTTGCGGAGGCAGGGCTCGGCGCAGTGGAAGCCGTGACCGGGGAAAGGCTGGGGGCGGCCGGCGAACGGGTACGGCGCGCCCGCGCGGACGAGCTGGCAAAAGAAAGCTTCGATCCTCTTTCCATCGTACTGCTTATAAATGAAGACTATACCGCACGCGCGGCTTTCCTGCCGCAGGACGAAGACTTTATCCGCTCCGAAGGCGTGCCTATGACGCATGAGGAGGTTCGCGCCGCGATAATTGCAAAGCTTCGGCTCACGCGTGACGACGTCCTCTGGGATATAGGCGCAGGCACCGGCTCGGTCTCTGTCGCCGCAGCCCAGATATGCGCCGCGGTGCACGCGGTCGAAGTAAATGCCGCAGCAGCGGAACTTGTGCGCAGAAATGCGGAAAAATTCCGTCTTCACAACATAAAGGTCTACGAGATGTCAGCCATGGGCGCGCTGGGCAGGCTGCCGGCGCCCGACGCGGTCTTTATAGGGGGCAGCGGGAAGGAGCTTCCCGCGATACTTGAAAGGGTTGCGTCCGCGGGCGCAGGCATACGCGTCGCAGTGTCGTCTGTGTCGATCAAAACTGCGTCTATATGCAGTTCTGTCCTCTGCGGAGATGGCTTCAGCGCGTTTGACGCGGCGCAGATATCTGTAAGCAGAGTTAAGAAAGCCGGGAACGCGCAGATATGGCAGGCAAGAAACCCGGTGACACTGTTTTCCGCGCTTACCGGCGCGGAGAAGGAGGAAAGAAAATGATACATTTTGTCGGGGCGGGCCCGGGCGCGGTGGATCTGATCACGCTGCGCGGCGCCGAACTGCTGAAAAAAGCCGGGATGATCATATATGCCGGCTCGCTTGTAAATCCGGAACTTCTGAAGTTCGCGGCAGAAGATTGTGAGATATACGACAGTGCCGGCATGACGCTCGACGAAGTTATAGAAAAGCTCAGCGCGGCTCATAAAGCCGGAAAAGACGCGGTCCGCCTGCATACCGGGGACCCGTCTGTATACGGCGCTGTCCGGGAACAGATGGACAGGCTGAAGAAGCTGGGCATACCTTACGATATCACGCCCGGCGTCAGCTCCTTCTGTGCCGCGGCGGCGGCGGCCGAGGCCGAATATACGCTGCCGTCGGTGAGCCAGACCGTGATAATAACGCGCATGGAAGGGCGCACGCCGGTGCCGGAAAAGGAAAAGATAAGGCTTCTTGCGTCGCACCATGCGTCGATGGTGCTCTTCCTTTCGGCCGGCATGCTCGAGGCGCTCTGCGCCGAGCTTATCGCCGGCGGTTACGCGCCGGATACGAAAGCGGCAATAGTAAGCCGTGCGTCCTGGCCGGACCAGCAGGTGCTGCGCGGCGTGCTTTCCGATATTCCGCGCCTTGCCGCGGAAGCCGGCATAAACAAAACGGCGCTTATCCTGGTCGGAGACTTCCTAGGCGACGAATACGAGCTTTCATGTCTTTACGACAGCCATTTCTCGCACGGCTTCAGAAAGGCTGCGCCGCAGGCATGAAGCTGCACGCGGCGGCCTTTTCCGAAAGAGGGGCGATGCTTGCGCTGAAAATAGCGCTTGCTTTCGGCGGCTCCGCCTGGGCTCCGGAAAGATATGCCGGAAACGGAGTGCTCCCCTTCGGCGCTTCCCTCGATGAGTGGACCGGCTCCCGCTTTGAGGATTCAGACGCCGTCGTTTTCGTTTCGTCATGCGGCATAGCGGTGCGCGCCGCAGCGCCGCACCTGAAGGGAAAGTGCGAAGACCCCGCTGTGGTCGTTACAGACGAACTGGGCAAAAACGTTATCTCCCTGCTTTCCGGACATATAGGCGGGGCAAACGACCTTGCGGTGCGAGTAGCGGAGATAACAGGGGGGCGTCCGGTCATCACCACCGCAACAGACGTGAACGGAATCACCCCGCCGGATTCGTGGGCCGTCAAAAACGGCTGCGTGATAGAGAACCTTCCCGCGGCAAAGCAGGTCGCGGCAGAACTGCTCTCGGGGCACAGCGTAGGGGTGGCGGTGACCGACGAACTGATAAAGACGCCATACCCTGTTACGCTCTGGCTGCGGCCGAAGGATCTTACCGTGGGCGTCGGCTGCAGGCGCGGCGTTGATCCCGATATGCTCAGCGCCTGTTTCCTTGACTTTATGAAGGACAGCGGATATTCGCCGCTTTCCGCCGCGGCTTTTGCGTCGGTCGACAAAAAGAAGGACGAGCCGGCGATAATAAAGCTCGCCGAATCTTACAAAGTGCCTTTTGAGACATTCTCCGCAGAGGAGCTGATGGCGCTGCCCGGGAACTTTACCGTTTCGCCGGCCGCCGCCGCTGCGGTAGGGACCGACAACGTCTGCGAACGCGCGGCTCTTGCCGCGTCGCGCGGCGGCTATATGGTGCGGCTCAAGACCAGATACAGCGGGATAACTTTCGCGCTGGCAAGAAAAAGGAGCATCTGACGATGTCTTTGGAGTTTAAGCTTGCGGGGCTGGACTACAGATCCGCAACTGTAGCGGTAAGAGAACGCTTCTCCTTCACTGAGAGCGGAAGGCGCGAGCTGCTGCAGTCTATCGCTCCGTATGTGGAAGAGGCGGTGCTTATCTCAACATGCAACAGGACGGAGCTTGTGGCGCTCTGCGAAGAGGATCCCGCCGATCTGCTGCGGCGCGCCCGCGGCTGCGGCGATTTCTTTTCGCTAAGCGGCGAAGCCGTAGTGGAGCGTGTCTTTGATATAGCGGCCGGGCTGCACTCCCAGATACCGCTTGAGGATCAGATACTCGGACAGATGAAAGACGCGCTCTTCGAAGCCCGGCAGGAAAAGGTCTGTGGGGCAGTTTTAGGACAGTTATTCCAGCATGCAGTAGCGACAGGCAAGGAGATTCGTGCCAAATTCAAGACGATCCCGCATGAGACGTCGGCCGCGGCCGTCGCATGCTCCGAAGCCGCGTCATTTTTCGGTTCGCTCCGCGGAGTCAGGACTCTTGTGGTAGGCAGCGGAGAAATGGGGATGACCGCAGCGGGGCTGCTTGCGGAGAAGGGCGCTTCGGTAAAAATGACGCAGCGGCGCATCCGCAAAGACGGCGCGCTGCCGCCTGCAGGCGTAAAGCTGATACCATACTCTTCGAGATATGATGCGATGAAGGAAAGCGTGCTGGTGATATGCGCCACCGCAAGCCCTCATTTTGTTCTGACCGCAGACGATTTCGCTGACGACGGCAGAAGCCGCCTTATGATAGATCTTGCGGTCCCCAGGGACATAGACCCGTCATTTTCGGATCGTCCGTCGGTAACGCTTGTCGATATGGACGGGCTTGGCTGCAGTGCGCTGCCGGACGGTTTCACGGCTGAGATAAGAAAGTATCTTGACGCAGATATCAGGCGCTTCCATGAATGGCTTGATATGCGCGAATGCATGCCATATATTGAGGACGTCTGCGCCTTCACGGAACGCGAACTGGCGCATGAACTGGGCTGTGAGAGCGAAGAAGAGGCGCAGCGCGTCAAAGAGGCGTCCCGCGCTGTGATGGGCAAACTGCTCTTCTCGCTGAAAAAAGGAGTCGATATGGATATGGCAAAGACTTGTTATCTTGCTCTGGCAAAGGCGGTGCGGCAATGATATTCGTAGTGGGACTTGGTCCGGGAGGCCCGGGCGAGATAACGCCGCGGGCAGTTTCTGCGCTTGAAAAATGTGATCTGATCATAGGATACAAAGCTTATGTTGATCTGGCCCGTCCGCTTTTCGGGGCGGATAAGGAATTTGTCGTCTCTCCGATGAAGAAAGAGCGGGATCGCTGCGAAGAGGCTCTCAGGCTCTCGCTCTCAGGACGCACGGTCGGCCTTATCTCGAGCGGGGATCCCGGAATATACGGAATGGCCGGGATAATGCTCGAAGTAGCCGGCGGCAGGACGGAAGTGGAGATCATACCGGGCATAACGGCGGCCTCAAGCGCGGCTGCGATCCTCGGGGCCCCTCTTACCTGCGACTTTGCAGTGATCAGCCTGAGCGACCTGCTGACCCCGTGGGAGACGGTAACAAAACGGCTGCGCGCGGCAGCCGAAGCGGACCTTGTGATATGCATATACAATCCGGCGAGCAACGGCCGTCCGGAGCATCTTGCACGCGCCGCGGACATACTTATGGAAACGCTGCCGGCGGATCGCCCGGCGGGCTGGGTGAGAAACGCCGGCAGAGATGAACAGAGCAGCTGTATCACGACTTTAGGCGCGCTGAAGAATCAGAAGATAGATATGTTCTGCACCGTGATAGTAGGAAATTCGGCCACGCGCGCGGCAGACGGCCGTCTTATCACGCCGCGGGGCTACAGAGACTGATATGAAAAAGAAGGTACTGCTGTTCGGCGGCACTTCGGAGGGGCGCGAGCTTGCCGGTTTCGGGCTGCCGATGATATATTCGGCCGCTACTGAATACGGAGCGGATCTGGTGCGCGGCGCGGAAAACACGGAAGTGATCGTCGGACGCATGGACGCGTCTGAGATGGAGGCCTTCATCCGCGGCGCGAATGTTGCCTGCGTGATAGACGCGACGCACCCCTATGCGCGGTGTGCCGGCGAGAATATAAGCGCCGCGTGCCGCGCCTGCGGCGTGCCGCTGATGCGCGTGGGACGCGGCGGAAGCGCTGCCGCAAGAGCCGATGTCTGCGTGGGAAGCGCAGCCGAAGCTGCCGAACATATAGAAAAAACGCAGGGCAACGTGCTGCTTACGACAGGCAGCAAAGAGCTTGAGGCTTTCTCGCGCGTGAGCTGCCGCTCCCGGCTTTTCGTGCGCGTGCTGCCAGATCCCGATGTGATAAAAAAATGCGCCGAATGCGGCTTTGACAGCGGTCATATAATAGCAATGCAGGGCCCCTTCAGCGCGGTCATGAACGAAGAGATGCTGCGCATGACCGGCGCGCGCTGGCTGGTCACGAAAGACAGCGGAACGGCCGGAGGCGTGGATGAGAAGCTGAAGGCCGCGGAAAAGTGCGGCGTTTCGGTCATTATGATAGAGCGCCCCCGCTCCGGAAAGGAACACAGCTGCGCGGAGGCGCTGCAGTGGGCAAGGCGCATCCTGGGAGCCGCCCGTCCGCCGCTCTTCCCGATGCTTACCGACATTGAGGGGCGCAAAGCGGTGATAGCGGGAGGCGGGAACATTGCGGCCCGCCGTGCGGCCACGCTGATAAAGTGCGGCGCGGATGTGACTGTCGTAAGCCCGGAATTCTGCGCGGATCTTTCCTCTCTCGGCTGCCGGCTCGTTCAGAGGAGATGGGAGGAGCAGGACCTTGAAGGCGCGTTCGCCGCAGTGGCTGCGACCGACGACAGAGATGTGAACGCCGCCGTAGGAGCCGCGGCAAAAAAACGCGGCATACCGGTGAGCGTCGCCGACTGCAGCGCCGAGTGCAGCTTCTTCTTCCCCTCGCTCGTAACAAGCGGGGAAACTGCGGTGTCGGTATCGGCAGGGGCTCTGAGCCCGGCTCTTACACGGCGGCTTGCAGACAGGCTGCGCTCGGTCTGGGACGAATGGGTAAAAGAAGAACGCTCAGCGATGGAAAACGAAGAAGAGAAGAAAAATGGCTAAAAGAGTGATACGTTTCGGAAGCAGGAAAAGCGAACTTGCGGTAAAGCAGACGCATCTGGTGATGGACGCGGTCGCCCGTGCGCACCCCGGGCTTGAGGTCGAACTGGTGACGATGGAAACGACGGGCGACAGGAATATGAAGCCCTTCTCCGAGGCCTCGGACAAGTTCGGGATAAAAGGGCTCTTCACGCAGGAGATAGAAGAAGCTCTGCGTTCCGGCGCGGTAGACGTTGCGGTCCACAGCCTGAAGGATATGCCGACCGCCGTTTCGCCGGACCTTCCGATAGTTGCAAGCCCTCTGCGCGGCGACCCGCGTGACGTCCTCGTGCTGCCGGCAAAAGGCGGCGAAGCATGGGAGAAGGGGCCTGTCGGCTGCTCGTCGGCGCGGCGCCGGCTGCAGCTTGCTGAGCTCTTCCCGGAAGCACTTACGGCTCCCGTTCGCGGCAATGTCAACACAAGGCTGCGGAAGCTTGACGCGGGGGACTATTCGGCGCTCGTGCTGGCGGCGGCGGGACTTAAGCGCCTGGGCCTTGAAAGACGCATCGCAAGATATTTTGAAACAGATGAGATCGTGCCTGCCCCCGGACAGGGCATACTTGCCTGCCAGGGACGCGCCGGCTTTGATTACAGCTTCCTTGACGTGCTGCGCGACAGAAAAACGGAAGTGTGCGGCGAAGCGGAAAGAGCCTTTTCCGCCGAGCTGGGCGGCGGCTGCACTGCTCCTGTCGGCGCATTTGCGGAAATAACAGACGATAAGATAACGATAACCGGCTTCTGCGCGGACGAGAACGGAAGCATAATGCGCGGCTCGATATGCGGCGACTGCTCAGACAGCGTGCAGCTTGCCGTCAGGCTTGCGCGGCGGCTTACCGGGAGGAACGGATAATGGAGCGCGGCAAAGGCTTTGTAGCACTGGTGGGCGCAGGCCCCGGAGACGCGGGACTTTTGACGCTGCGCGGCCGCGACCTGCTTGCTGCCGCCGACTGCGTCGTCTACGACCGACTCGTCGGCGACGGCGTGCTTGCCATGATGCCGCCGGAAGCCGAAAAAATAAGCGTCGGCAAGACCGGCGGCGGCGAGTTCGTGCCTCAGCGCGAGATAAACGAGATCCTTGTGCGGGAGGCGGAAAAGGGACGTTTCGTAGTCCGCCTTAAGGGTGGCGACCCCTTTGTGTTCGGACGCGGAGGAGAAGAGATAGAAGCGCTCAACGCAAAAGGCATTCCCTTTGAGGTCGTTCCCGGCGTCACCTCGGCGCTTGGCGGGCCGGCATGCGCGGGCATTCCTGTCACGCACAGAGGAGAGGCCCGCTCTGTCCATATAATCACGGCTCATACGAAAGAAGGGGGCATTGCCCCGCTCGATTACGCCGCTTTGGCAAAACTCGGAGGGACGCTGGTATTTTTGATGGGAGCGTCCGCGGTGCGGGAGATATGCTCTGAACTTATCCGCTCCGGCATGGCGGAAGAGACGCCCGCCGCCGCCGTAGAGAATGCAAGCACCGCGGCGCAGCGGCTGCTCTCAGGAACGCTGGGCACGCTTGCCGGTATATGCGCGGCAGAGGCGCTGCGTTCTCCGGCCCTGATAGTCGTAGGCGGGACTTCTGCTCTTGCCGGCTCATTTGCATGGAAGAGATTCCTGCCGCTTGCGGGACGCAGGATAATAGTGACGCGCCCGCGCGAAAGAGCAGGGAAGCTCTCTGCGATGCTGCGCGCGCGCGGCGCGGAAGTGGTGGAGATACCCTGCATCGCGACGCGCCGCATCAAAGCCGCGCTTCCGGATCTTTCGAAGTACGGCTGGCTGGGCTTTACGAGCGTCACCGGCGTCGAGGCTTTCTTTGCGCTGCTTGCCGAAAATGCCCGCGACATACGTTCGATCGGTACGGCAAAGGCAGCCGCTATCGGCCCCGCCACAGCGGCGGCGCTTAAAGAACGCGGCCTGATGCCCGATTATATGCCGGACGTCTACGACGGGGTTCATCTTGCGCGCGGGCTTGCATCCCTCGTGAAGGATAAGCCTCTTCTTATGCTGCGTGCGAAAGAGGGCTCAGCGGAACTTTCGCGCGAGCTGGAGGCTTGTCATATCGGATTTACAGAACTGCCGCTTTACGAGACAGTTTACGAAAGACCTGCTGTCATCCCGCAGAGCGCAGATACGGCGGTATTTACGAGCGCCTCTACGGTCAGGGGATTTAAGGCTGCAATGCCGGAACTCGATGTGGAATGCGCCTGCTGCATCGGCGTGCAGACCGCGGAGGAAGCAAAACGCGCGGGGTTCAAAAAAATAATAACAGCAAGAAAAGCGACGCTTGAAAGTCTTGCAGATGCTCTGGAGGAGAAGAACGATGATAGTACGCCCGAGAAGACTGAGAAGAAATAAGGTAATACGCGATATGGCGGCTGAGACGAGGCTGTCTCCGTCAATGCTCGTTTACCCGATATTCATACGCGAGGGTAAGGGCATAGAAGAGGATATCCCGGCAATGCCCGGGCAGAAGCGCTACAGCCCGGATACCTTTCCGCGCGCGCTCGAAGCGCTTGAAAAGAGCGGCGTAAGCTCCGTGCTGCTGTTTGGCATACCGGAACACAAGGACGAGTGCGGAAGCGAGGCGTATAACGAAAACGGCGTCGTGCAGCAGGCGCTGCGCGAAGGCAAGAAATACTTCCCCGATATCTGCTTTATAGCGGACGTCTGCCTCTGCGAGTATACGTCGCACGGCCACTGCGGCCTGCTGAAGGGCAAAGAAGTCGACAACGATCCGACGCTTGAGCTGCTTGCGCGTACCGCCCTTTCACAGGCTCAGGCCGGGGCCGACATCGTCGCTCCGTCCGACATGATGGACGGGCATGTCGCCGCTATCCGCTCGAAGCTTGACGGAGCCGGCATGGAGGATACCCTTATATTCTCCTATGCGGTGAAATACGCGTCCGCTTTCTACGGACCTTTCCGCGAAGCGGCGGGATCCGCGCCGTCTTTCGGGGACCGCAGGAGCTATCAGATGGACCCGCGAAACGTGCGCGAGGGCGTAAGAGAGGCAATGCTCGACATAGAAGAGGGCGCTGACATGATAATGGTGAAGCCGGGGCTTCCTTATCTTGACGTGCTGCGCGCAGTCAGCGAGATAAGCAGCGTGCCGGTAGGTACTTACTGTGTCAGCGGAGAATATTCGATGATAAAGGCCGCGGCGGCGAACGGGTGGCTTGACGAAAAGAGAGTCATAGCCGAGACCGCTGTATGTCTTGCACGCGCCGGAGCGGATATTATCGTGACCTATTTCGCGCCCGAGATGGCGCGCATGATGAAGGAGGGCGAACTGTAATGAGCCGCAGCGAAGAGCTTTTCACAGAGGCGCAGCGGTATATCCCCGGCGGCGTCAACAGCCCGGTGCGCGCTTTCCGCAGCGTCGGAAGCACGCCGGTATTTGCGGTGCGCGGCAGCGGCGCCTGCATTTGGGACGCGGACGGCAAAAGATACACCGATTACATAGGCTCATGGGGGCCGCTGATTCTCGGGCACGCGTTCCCTGCGGTCACCGAGGCTATATGCGATGCGGCGAAAAACGGCGCGTCCTTCGGCCTTCCGACCGAAAGGGAAGTCCGCATGGCCCGTCTTATAACGGAGCTGGTCAAAGGCGTCGAGATGGTGCGCATGGTCTCCTCCGGCACAGAGGCGGTGCTCTCCGCTGTCCGCGCGGCGCGCGGCTTTACCGGAAGAGAGCTCGTGGTAAAGTTTTCAGGCTGCTACCACGGGCATTCCGACAGCATGCTCGTAAAAGCCGGCTCCGGTCTTGCCACGGCAGGACTTCCGGACAGCGCCGGGGTCCCTGCTGCTGCGGCCGCGGGAACGGTAACCTGCGCCTACAACGATACAGAAGGAATTAAGCAGATCTTTGCCGCCCATAAAGACGGGATAGCGGCAGTGATAGTGGAACCTGTCGGCGCCAATATGGGAGTCGTGCTCCCCGCTCCCGGTTTCCTTGAGGAGCTGCGCCGCATAACGGCTGAGGCAGGCGCGCTTCTTATATTCGACGAAGTGATAACCGGCTTCCGCGTCTCGCTGAACTGCGCCTCCGGATATTTCGGCGTCACGCCGGACATGTGGACCTTCGGGAAAATAATCGGCGGAGGTCTGCCGGTCGGGGCCTACGGAGGAAGACGCGACGTAATGTCCGTCGTCGCCCCGCTCGGCCCGGTCTATCAGGCGGGGACCCTTTCCGGAAATCCTGTCGCCACGGCGGCAGGGCTTGCAACGCTTGAAACTCTGAAAAACGACAGCGGCATATACCGCGGACTTGCCGAAAAAGGGGAAAAGCTGCGCTCAGGCCTTGCTTCCGTATTCAAAAAGCACGGCATCGAAGCGGTAGTGCAGGGACTTGAGTCACTTGCCACGGTATTCTTCACCGCGTCCCCTGTCAGCTCTTACGATGACGCGAAAAAGAGCGACACGGCCAGATACGCGCGCTTCTGGAAAAGCATGGCAAAGCGCGGCATACTGCTTGCGCCGTCGCAGTTTGAAGCGCTCTTCCTTTCCGCGGCGCACAGCTTGAGCGATATCGAATATTTCATCGCAGCAGCGGACGAGGCCGCGCACGCGGGAGAGATATAGGCGAAGATGGCTGACGCGGAAAAAGGCATGGTGCATATCTATACCGGATGCGGCAAAGGCAAAAGCACCGCCGCGTTCGGCCTTGCGATGCGCTGCGCCGGAAACGGCGGCCGTGTCTTTGTGATCCAGTTCCAGAAATCGCGCCCCTGCGGGGAACTTGTAAGCGCGGCAAAGCTCGGCATAGAGGTGACCCGCTGCACGTCCGGGCGCGGAAGCGGCCGCTGTGCATCTTCCTGCCCGCTTCTGTCGGCCGCTTACGATATTTTTAAGAACAAAGACGCGGATCTCGTTATACTCGACGAGGTCATGGCCGCATTGAAGCACGGCTGTGTCGCGCTTCCCGATATGACCGCGCTGCTTTCGGCGCGTCCTTTCGGCACGGAGCTCGTCATGACGGGCAGGAATGCACCTGAGGAGCTCGTAGAGCGGGCGGATCTGGTCACCGAAATGATAAAAATAAAACATTATTACGACAAAGGCAGAGCGGCGAAGCGCGGCATAGAATTTTAGCGGGAGCCTGCCGTCTTTGGCGGCACAGGCCGCAAAGAGGTGTATATCATGAAAAAGTGCAGAGGAATTATGATACAGGGAACGTCGAGCGACGCAGGAAAAAGCTTTATCGCAACGGCGTTCTGCCGCATATTCTCAAATATGGGCTACAAAGTGTGTCCGTTCAAATCACAGAATATGTCGAATAACTCATGCGTAACGAAAAGCGGCCTTGAGATGGGACGCGCGCAGGGAGTACAGGCGGAGGCCGCAAGGGCGGAGCCCGAGGCCTATATGAATCCGATACTCCTTAAGCCGAGAAAAGACACCTCTTCCGAGATAGTTTTGATGGGGCGTGTATACGACGCCCCCTGCGACAAGAATTATTACCGTTTCTTCACGATGAGCAAGGGGATAGAAACGGTGCGCGAAGCGCTCTCGCTGATAGATGAAAAGTATGACGTGATGGTATGCGAAGGCGCGGGGAGCCCCGCTGAGGTCAACCTTAACAGCGCCGAGATCGTCAATATGCGCGTAGCAAACGAAGCGGACATCCCTGTGCTGCTCGTTGCGGACGTCGACCGCGGAGGCGCAATAGCCTCCGTCGTAGGCACCCTTGAGCTGCTCGGGCGCGACAGGGAGCGCGTGAAGGGCGTCATCTTCAATAAGTTCAGGGGCGATATATCGCTCTTTGAGGACGCGGTGAAGTTCACGGAGGAAAAGACCGGAGTGAAGGTGGTCGGCGTGATGCCGTGGCTCGAAGACGCGATCATCGAGGGCGAGGATATCCTCTCACTGAACTGGCACAGGGGGGCGGCAGCCTCTGCCGTCTCCGGGAAGCTCCGCATCGGCGTGGTAAAATTCCCGCGCGTATCGAACCATACAGACATAGAAGCGTTCCGCTTCGAGGATGACGTCGATATCGTTGATCTCACTTCTCCTTCGCGGGTATCGGGACTTGACGCGGTGCTCCTGCCGGGCACAAAAAGCACGGTGCTCGATATGAAATACCTGCTTGACTCAGGGCTCGCGGAAGCCGTACGGAACTTCTACAAAGAGGGCGGAACGGTATACGGGCTCTGCGGCGGCTATCAGATGCTCGGTGAAAAAATAGACGACAGCTTCTTCCGCGACAACGAAAGCATACCGGAGATCGAGGGGCTGGGACTTCTTCCGGCGGTGACTGTCTTCGGCGATCAAAAAACCACGGTGCGCAGCAGCGGACATACGCTGCACCCTTCTTTTGCGGAACGCATCCCGGTAGAGGGCTATCAGATACACTTCGGTGAAACGCGGATGACCGGCGCGGCAGTCGGCTTTGCTCCTCTCTTTGAGCTGGACGGAAAAAGCGACGGCATCGCGGACAGCGAGCTGCGAGCAGCCGGAAGTTATCTTCACAACGCGTTTCACAACGACCTTTTCCGCTCCGCCTGGCTCAATCTGCTGCGCAAAAGGCGCGGACTTCCGGAACGTCCGCCCGTATCCACATTTGACGCCAGGGAAGAGGCCTACGAGGCTCTTGCTGCCGAGACCTTAAAGCATCTCGACGTGGATTATGTGATCAGGCTGATGGGACTCCCGGCAGAACGGGCCGGCTGCGGGGAAATGTAGTATGGACGCGGTACACCCGAGGATAGTGATCGCCGCCGCGCGCAGCGGCAGCGGCAAAACGACCGTTACGAGCGGCATAGCCGCAGCCCTTGCGGCGCGCGGTCTGCGCGTTCATCCCTTCAAGGTAGGTCCCGACTATATCGACCCCGGCTATCTTGCCCTTGCCGCAGGCTCCCGCGCGGACAGCCTCGATTCCTGGCTCACGGGAGAGGATACGCTCAAAAAGATCTTTATTTCCGCGTCGCAGGAGTCCGATATCGCGGTCATAGAAGGCGTGATGGGGCTGTATGACGGAGGGCGCGGAGGAGTGAGCAGCACGGCGCAGATAGCGAAGCTGCTGCGCGCTCCGGTGCTGCTGGTGATAGACGTGCGCTCGATGGGAGAGAGCGCGGCCGCGGTCGCTGCCGGTTTTCGCGATCTTGACCCGGAAGTCGGCGTCTGCGGCGTGATAATAAACAGATACGGTTCGGAGAATCACAGAAGGATGGTCTGCGAAGCGGTGGAGAAGACAGGCCTTCCCGTAATAGGCGCGCTGCCCAGAAGCAGAGACGCCGAAATGCGCGAGAGGCATCTGGGTCTGCTTCCGGCGGAAGAAAGCGACGCCGGAGCCTATATCGCCGCAGTGCGGAAAATGGCAGAGGAGCATATCGACCTTGACGCTCTGCTGAAACTGGCAGGGTCGGCGCAGCCGCTTCCCGCAGAAGCGGCGCCTGAGGCCCGCGCCTGCGAAAAGGCTGTGATCGCGGTCGCGCGCGACGAGGCTTTTTCCTTCTATTACCCGGAAAGCCTTGCCGCTCTTGCCGCGGCCGGCGCCGGGATCATAAACTTCAGCCCCATGAACGATGAAAAGATACCCGAGTGCAGCGGTCTCGTGTTCGGAGGCGGCTTCCCGGAGGTCTTTGCCGAGCGGCTGGCGGCCAACAGCGCGATGAAGTCGCAGATAGCGGCTGCTGCTGCATCCGGAATGCCGATATATGCGGAATGCGGCGGTTTTATGTACCTTACGAGGGAGCTTACGGATCTGAGCGGCAAAACGCACCGCATGGCCGGGATCATCCCGATGAAATGCCGCATGAACGACTCGCTGCGCACGGTCTTTTACGTATCCGCCAGGGCTCTGTCCGACAATATAATCTCGGCGGCCGGCGTTACGCTGCGCGGGCATGAATTCCACTTCTCCAGCGCTGAAGAGGACGGCCCCGGCAGCCCGGCGTTTGAATTCACGAAAAACCGCACCGGCGAAAAATACAGCGCGGGCTACGCATACAAAAACATACTCGGTTCCTACCTGCATATCCACTTCTCGGGCTTCCCGGAAGCAGCCGCCCGCTTTGTGGAAAAATGCGCGGAATATAAAAAAAGCATATCCTGACGCGGGCGCCTGCAGCCTCCCTTATGTTTCTGTCGTCCGTTCCGTTGAGAACTTTCATAAGAATTTAGCTAAGTTCTCAACAGGATCATTGTTTTTTGTGCCCTCCAATGTATCATTATGATTGAGAAGTTGGATAATATATCAGTCAACTTTTCAACGGCATATGCTGCCGCAAAAAAATTTTTTTGACAAGCCGCGCCTTTGAGGATATAATCCTTTCGCTATGACTCAAGACAGCAGGCGTCTTATGACTTAATTTCCTGCCGAGGTCTCGCGAAGTATATTGTCTGTGCCTTTTACGCGCATATTCTATTGCTTCCGGAACCTGCTTGGGTCCGGAAGCTTTTTTTGTCGGCCCGGCCGTGGGCTCGCTTGATAAAAAGTCTTCCGGTCTATCTGTTAATCGGGAGGTGAAAACAGAAAATGCCGACACAAGCAAAACGTGAAACTATCGATATGCTGGCCGAAGCTCTGAAGAAGAGCGATGCGGTGTTCATCGCCGAATACCGCGGACTTACGGTCAAAAAGCTCAGCGAGGTCCGCAGACTTATCCGCAAGGCAGGCGGAGAGATGAAGGTCTGCAAGAACACGCTGATGCGCATAGCTCTTGACGAATGCGGAATGAAGAGAGCAGAGCAGTACGATTCAGGTCCCAACGGATACGTGCTTTCCTACGGCGACGCCGCGGCGGTAGCCAAAGCGATACGCGATTTCGCAAAAGAAAAGGGCAACGAGGCTCTCGTCATCAAAGGCGCGATCCTCGGCGGAAATCAGATCCTCAACAAGGATCAGGTATTCGCTCTGGCCGATCTTCCGTCAAAGGAAGCCCTCATCGCTCAGGTCGTTGGTACGATCGCAGCCCCGCTTCGCGGACTCGTCACCGTACTTTCCGGCCCGCAGAGGAACTTTGTCACTGTCCTCTCAAAGATCAGGGATCAGAAAGAATCCGCGGCGTAACGCCGTGCAGGAAAGCCGCTTAGCGGCGTAAAATTTTAACTTCGAAAATTATAGGAGGAAACAACAATGTCACGTGAAGAACTCATCCAGGCAATCAGCGAAATGTCCGTCCTCGAGCTTTCCGAGCTCGTAAAGGAACTCGAAGAGAAGTTTGGCGTATCCGCCGCCGCCCCGGCAATGATGATGCCGATGGCCGGCGCTGCAGCCGCCGGCGCAGCCGCCCCCGCGGAAGAAGAGAAGACCGAATTTGACGTAGTACTTGCCGACCACGGCGCAAACAAGATCGGCGTCATCAAGGTCGTCCGCGAGATCACCGGACTCGGCCTGAAAGAAGCCAAAGACATGGTCGACGGCGCCCCCAAGACAATAAAGGAAGCCGCCCCGAAGGAAGAGGCCGAAGAGATGAAGAAGAAGCTCGAAGAGGCCGGAGCAAAGGTAGAGCTGAAGTAATCACCCTGAAAAATTCAGTCTTTTATGGCGCGCCGGACGGCGCGCCTTTTTGCTGCCCGCAGGCAGCAAAAGTTTGAAGATGCTCAAAAAGCCGCTGCAGTTTTTTATTTCCGCGCGAGGCTTTCCGCCCTGTCTCTTCCGCAGTGAACCTGTATTTTGTACGTTGCTCCGGTTTTGTGATAAACTATTCAGATGTATTACAGGTTCGTTCCTGTGCGGAAGGAAGTAGTTTTATGGATGTGCATCAGCAGCTTTCGTCTTTAGGCGCTTCCGTGCTTTCGGATGCCGAAAATATATCGAACGATATGCAGGAGTGGCGGCGGGATTTTCATCAGTTCCCAGAGCTTGCGCTGGAAGAAAATCTAACGGCATCCAAAATAAAGCGTGTGCTTAAATCGATCCCCGGGATGGAAGTGTATGCCGGCTTTGCGGTGAAGACCTGCGTCATAGGTGTGCTGGGCGCTGAAAAAGAGGGCCCCGCGCTTATGCTGCGGGCCGTCATGGACGCGGACGCCGGAGACGAACAGACCGGGCTGCCCTTTTCATCTTGCGTGCCCGGCGTCTTCCATTCGGCGGGACATGACGCCGAGATGGCCTCTCTGCTGGGCGCTGCCGCCGTTCTTTCAAAATATCAGGACAGACTCAGGCAGAAGACGGTCTTTCTCTTTCAGCCCTCGGGCAGCGGACGCAGCGGCGCCAAGATCCTTACAGAAAACAACATAATAGAAAAGTTCGATATAGGAAGAGCCGCAACGGTAAGCTGGGCTCCGGATCTTGCGTACGGTGAGCTCTTCATGCGCAGAGGCGTTATGACCGCGCTTTCCGATAAGCTGCACATCGATATAAGAGGAACGACCGGTCATGCGGCGGCGCCGCATACCACTGTCGATCCTGTCATGATAGCGGCAAATATCGTGCTTACGATCCAGGCCATGCTGTCGCGTGAAGTGGACCCGCGCGAGTCGGTCGTCGTGTCTTTCGGGCAGATAGAAGCCGGCGAAGCGTACAATATAATACCCGGACAGGCAAATATCTGGGGAACGCTGCGCGCATTCGATCCCAAAGTCAGGGATTTCGTGCAGTCGAGAATAGAGACCGTTGCCCCCGCTATAGCCAAAGCGCTGCGAGGGCTTGCTTCGGTGGAATATATGCGTAATTACGCACAGGTAGAGAATAACCCCGATATGCTGGAAGATCTCCTTCGCGTCGGGGCTCCTTTTTTCGGTGAGGACGGCATCTCGATGATGGAAAGGCCCCTTCTGATGGGGGAGGATTTCTCGTTTTTCAGCCACAGTGTGCCGTCTGTCTATATGCTGCTCGGCGCCGGGCTGGAGTATCCGCTGCATCATCCGCGCTACGACGTGCCGGAAAGCATGCTTCCGCTTTCGGCGGCATGGGAGGCGTATCTTGCTCTTACTCTTTCCGTCTGACGAAAGATGCTGAGAGCCGCCTGCCTTCTGAATAACAGACGATTGGTGTGATTCGTTTGGCTAACAGACTCGATATTGTCATCAGAGACAATCTTAACAGGCTTCCCAACGAACCGTTCATATGGTGGCAGAGAACGTGGTGGAGCCGCGGAGCGTTCCTTGAATTGATAGGGGAGTGCGAGAAGAGGCTTGCCGCGAGCAATTTCAAAAAAGGACAGCGCATCGCGCTGCTTATGCCGAACAGCCCCGTTATGCTTGCCACCGCAGTTGCGGTATGGCGTCTGGGAGGGGCGGTGGCGCTTATCGACTTCCGCTCCGGATATGCTCCTCTTATAAAACAGCTTTGTCATGCCGATGTATTTGCCGCTCTGACATACCGCAGCCTCGGAGATATAGTGCCGCTGATATCGGAAGAGGGCATTCCCTGCGTAGTTATGAACCTGGATACGCTTGATGAAAATATCCCCGGACGTCCCTGCGCTCAGGAGAGCGAGGACACCGCGGTGATCTTCTATACCTCCGGCACCACAGGCGAACCCAAGGCCGTTCCGCTGACGCATGACAACCTGATGGCCTGCATAGAGGGCTGCGCCGGGCATATAGATATGATAGAGGAGGATGACGTCTTCCTGAACGCGCTGCCTAATTCGAATGTTTTCGGATTTCTCTGCGGAGCGCTCCTGCCTCTCGTAAAAGCGGCGCGGCAGGCGGTGCTCCCGTCCTTTATGCCTGTTTCCGCCTCTATGGACGCGATAAAGCATGCGGAGGTTTCGATCATACCGGCTGTGCCCACGATGGTAGCGATGATAGCTTCCGCCGTTTCGCACGGGGCCGCAGTTCCTTCTTCGCTCCGCTGCGTGCTTTCGGGGGCCGACCGTCTTTCTGCGGATATCGCAAGGAGGGCTTCAAAGATACTGGGCGTTCCGGTGCTGCAGGGCTACGGCCTTACGGAAGCATCTTCCGTCGTTGCCCTCCCGCCTACGATGTGCGAGGCAAATAATGACAGCGTCGGCACTTTGCTTTCATGTGTGGAAGCTAAAATATGCGGAGACAATGGAGAAAAACTGCCCTGCGGCAGCGAAGGCACGCTGTGGCTGCGCGGCAGCTCGATAGCGTCATGCTACTATCACAATGAAGAGCTGACAGCGGAACGTTACAGGGACGGCTGGTTCAACACCTGCGATATCGCCAGGTTTGACGAAGACGGTTATCTCTATCTGGTGGGGCGCGCAAGCGACGTTATATTT
>JAEEGL010183315.1_pt1 | contig 18343 bp, 15 predicted proteins | sample 9134231 | NCBI WGS metagenome assembly JAEEGL01 (sample SAMN16246548, study PRJNA631951) | gut metagenome | biome: gut microbiome; feature: rumen; material: fiber-attached | host: Bos | place: Iran: Karaj | collected 2018-10 | reverse complement strand
TTCCAATACCTGGTTCCATGCATATCTGGCATAGCCGCAGAGCTGCAGTGATCTTCTCTGCTGTTCGCCATTAGGCCTTTACCGGGATGTGGATGCCTGTTTCGAGGTGATATGCATATATTATGAAATGTCTCTAACAAGATTATTAACAATTGAGGATGATAGTATAAGAAAAAAACTGAATTTTTGCACGATTAACAATGTTTATTAATGTAATTTCAATATGTTAAAGTAAAATGCAGAAAACAGCTTTTAAGGCTCGCTTCTTCCCCGCACTAAAGTACGGGGTTTTCGCGAGCCTGAATTTGATAAACTTCAAAGTCGTAATTCTTTTCCGATATCTCAGCATTCAGAAAAGCCTTATGCTGAAAAGCATTGGCATCTATAATTCCCTCTGACAGAGCCTTATTAGGGGAGAAATAGTCCTTAAAGGTTACGATCTGAAAATCAATATCCTCTTTTCTGAGTTTCTCAGCCACATATTCCCATGGCGCGTTTTCATCGCCTACTACACCTAGTTTTATCTGTCTTACCTTTTCTGTCATTATTTTTCCTTATTTTTGGTGCTTATGATTTTATATCTCGCTGCGGGCGTGCATATCCTCGTAAATAAGACGAGCAGTTGCACCTACAGTCCTGAATGGCTCTGGTGGGAGCCAGTTTGGTCTGAAGGTCTTCTTGATGTAACGAAGCTCTTCACTGTCCACACCGGTTGCCCAGTCCGCCAGGAAGGTACCTACGGTCGCAGCACGGGTTACTCCTGTACCGTCACCTACAGCTCCGGCAAAGATATTCTGTCCGGGATTCTCGAATAATGGCTGAGTATTTCCTGTAATAGGAATATAGCCACCATAGATGTATTCAAAGTTGACATCCTTTAACTGAGGAAAACGGTTGTTAAAGGCACGGCGAAGCTTATAGACAGACTTGTAAAGTCTGCTGTTATCAATATTAATGTGGGTTGCAAAAGTTATATCAGTTCTGACGTACAGTCTTTTGGTTCTGGTATAGCGCAGTGTTGCTCCGCCTGGATGGGCAGCTGTAACACCCCAAGGCTTGGCTCCATTAAGAGTCTTAATCTCATCATCACTAAGCTCTCTGGTAAAAGCTCCAAAACTGTGAATACCCGCAATACGATCTGACAGATGCACACCAAAATTCTTTAAAAAACCGCTTACTGTCAGAATCACCTTTCTGCATTTGATTTCCTTTCCAGAAGCCAGGATTACCCTAGGAATATCTCCTTCTAAAACCTCAATAACAGGGGTATTCTCAAAGACACTAACATTTTCAGGCAGAACAGTTGCAAGTCCTCTGACAGTCTCAGAAGGATTGATAAGAATAGTGCCTGGAGTATACAGAGATTTAATGTAAAAATCAGTACCCAGACGCTGAGAGGTTTCCTCGGCATCAAACCACTGATAAGGAGCCTCCATTACATCTAAGAATTCTGCAAGCTGCTCAAGATAACTTAAGTTACCTTTTATTTTGGCGGCCTGGTGCATTCCGTCCTGATGCCAGTCGCATTCAAGGTGGTGCTCCTCCTTGATTTTCTTCATTCTATCGATAACAAACTTATTAAGACGGAATCGCCATTTCTGATCTTCAAATGTGAATTTCGGATCGCCAACAATGCTGTGAGGAACATCAATGATAAAACCTGCATTTCGTCCAGAGGAGAAGTAACCAATAGGAAAAGCGTCAATAAGAGCTATGCTGGCATCCTTATCATTCTCTGCAAGTCTGAAGGCGGCATTGACACCGCCAAATCCGCCTCCAACCACAATATAGTCATAGGCGCCTCGTATGCTACTGCTGTCATCAAAATGATGATCCCTGTAGCGACTGGTCTCAAACCACCCGTTTTTACCGGACTCCTCTGGAAAGTAATCAGCTCTTTTCATGTTCTGCTCCTAATGTGATGTTTTTCTAATGATGTAATTGCCACCTTTCTGGATTACACTCACCATCAGGAGGATCACAACAATCGTAATATAGGTGACATCGGTCTGTCCGCGCTGATGGCCGTAGCGGATTGCAAAATCACCAAGACCGCCACCACCGATGGCACCAGCCATGGCAGTAAGACCGATAAGACTGATTGCAGTAATCTGAGAAACTCTTACCAGTGAAGGAATGCTCTCCTTAAGATAGACTCTGAATATAATGCCCAGAGGAGATGAGCCCATTGCCTTAGCAGCTTCAACCAGACCTTTATCAACATTTGATAGAGCGCTTTCAACCTGTCTGGAGAAAAAAGGTACCGTGCCCACTACCAGAGGAACAATTGCACCTGTAGTTCCGATTGCAGTTCCCACCAGTATTCTTGAAAAAGGAATCAGAGCTGCCAGCAGAATCACAAAGGGAATAGAACGGAAGATATTGATAAGCCTGTCCAGAATTCCAAACACACTCTTCTTCTCAAGAATTCCCCCCTGTTTTGTAACAATCAGGGTCACTCCCAGGACAATGCCAAAAATAAAAGCTATACCGCCGGAAATCAGCATCATGTAAAGAGTCTGCAGAGTAGAAAGCCACAGCTCATCCAGCTTTGAGACAACATGAGGGAACAGATTATTGAATAAATCAGCCATTTTTCAGAACCTCCACCTTTACATTCTTTCTGGAAATATATATAAGCGCGTTTTCAACATCCTCGTACCGTCCAGAGAGAATACCCACGGTACCACCGATAGGAGAGTTATTTACAAGCTCAACATCGGCATAAAGAATGTTCATCTGCACATTGAAACGTGAAGTCATTGATGAAATCAGAGGTTCTGACACACCTGGTCCACGGTAGGAAAGTCTGACAAATTTCTCCCCCGGCTTAAGATTGCATAAAAGAGGATAGTCTGAGGAAAGCAGATCTGCTTTCGAAAGATTTGAAGCTGCCTTTACAAAGTTCAGAGTTACCTCCTCCCTAGGATTAGCAAATACCTCAAAAGTTGATCCCTGTTCTACCAGATGACCGTTCTCAAGAACCGCCACTCTCTTGCAGATATCCTTAACCACTGCCATCTCATGGGTAATGATGACAATTGTGAGTCCAAGCTCAGCATTAAGCTCCTTCAAAAGGCCAAGGATTTCATGGGTAGTCTGAGGATCCAGTGCAGAGGTGGCCTCATCACAGAGAAGAACCTTTGGAGAGGATGCTAAAGCTCTGGCAATAGCTACACGCTGTTTCTGGCCGCCGGAAAGCTCTGAAGGATAAGCATTGGCCTTAGCTTCAAGATCAACTCTTTTTAGAAGCTCATAGGCTCTTTTTATCTGGTCTTCCTTTTTAATTCCCTTGTGGGCCAGAGGGTAGATTACATTTTCGAGTACGGTTCTTGAGGGCATAAGATTGAAATGCTGAAAAATCATACCGATATCAGCTCTGGCATCTCTAAGTTCTTTTGGTGAAAGTGCTGTCAGATTAAGGCCATCCACACTGACAGCACTGCCCTTATCCGGTATTTCCAGAAGATTGATGCAGCGGACAAGTGTTGATTTGCCGGCTCCTGAAAAACCGATAATTCCGAAGATTTCGCCTTTTTTTATTTCCAGTGATACATCGTCCACAGCCTTAAAGGAGACTCCGTCACGTTCAAAGGTCTTTGAAACATGCTCAAGTTTTATCATGGATCTTACCTATCAGTTATCTTTATACAGTTATGTCAAAAAAGCACTCTTCATCAGCGGGAGCTGGATGAAGAGTAAAAGTCTGCTTAATATTTGAATACAGGCACCTCTCCGCCGTGGTAAAGCTCTTTGATGATTTCTGCAGTTTCCTTAGTCTGATAAGCTGCGATAATCTTCTTAAACACAGGATTGTCCTTGTTGTCAGTACGGGCTGCAATTACGTTAATGTATGGATTATCAAGATCAACTTTGCCTACACCGTCTGAGAAGATAGGATCGGTAGTTGGATTCAAATCATTGTCTACTGCATAGTTTGAATTGATAATGGCTGCAGCAACATCAGGAAGAAGACTTGGAGTATTGCCGGCATCAACCTCATAAATCTTTATGTTCTTTGGATTCTCAGTGATGTCTCGTACAGTTGGAATATAGCCCTTTGAGGCATCAAGCTTGATAAGACCAGCAAGTTCCAGCACTTTAAGTGCTCTGCCGCCGTTGGTAGGATCGTTTGGAATAGCGATGGTATCTCCATCCTGAAGCTCGCTTACATTCTTAATCTTCTTTGAATAAAGCCCCAGAGGAGCGATGATGGTATTGGCAATTGGCTCAATCTTATAGCCATGTGATTCTACATCTGCATTAAGGAAAGCTACATGCTGGAAGGCATTAAGGTCAATCTCGCCGTCATTCAGAGCACGGTTTGGCAGAGTGTAATCAGCAAACTTTACTAAGGTCAGATTGATGCCATCCTTTTTAAGTCTCTTTACAACATCATCCCATGCCTCGTTATGTTCGCCTACTACGCCAAGTTTGATTTCATTTGGCTCATCGGCAAAAGCTGCAGATGCACCTAGGAAAGATAAGCCAACAAAAGCTGCGGTTATAAGATTTTTAATGTTTTTCATAATAATTTCCTTTTGTTTATTCGGTTAAATGTCAGTGGTTACAACGGTTTGTAAATTCGGGTATCACAGTTCAGAGCCTGCGTATAAATCCTTGTACTTAAGGAAAGCGGTTGCCCCTAGTGTTCTTAGAGGTTCAGGCGGCAGATAGCTTGGATGGTAGGAGCGCTTTATATAATTAAGCTCATCACTCTCTCGATGCTGAATCAGATCAGCGAGGTAGGTGCCTAAAATTGCTGCTCTGGTAACACCTGTTCCATCAGAGGTAACACCAGCATAAATATTCTTTGCAACCTCGCCAAACAGAGGTCTGGTATTGCCGGTAAAGGAAATCAGACCGCCATATCTGTATTCAAATTCAACTTTCTCAAGTTTAGGGAAACGTCTTACAAAAGCTCTTCTCAGATAGAAATCAGAACGGGCAAACTTCCTATCATGGATATTGAGATTGGTTGCAAAATCAATGTCTGTACGAACAAAGATGCGATGATCAGGGGTGAATCTTAAAGTTGCCCCTGAAGGATGAGTTGCGGTGATACCCCAAGGACGTACATGTTTAAAGTCCTCAAGCTCACTATCTGTAAGCACGCGGGTTAAAGCACCATAACTGTGAATAGCTGCAACATTGGAAGCTGCGGCAAAGCCGAAACGGCTTAAAAAGGCATTTACTGTCAGGATCACCTGTCTTGAGACAATCTCTTTACCATCTGCAAGAATTACCTTTGGAATCTCTCCATCCACAACTTCTGCAACCTTTGTGTTTTCAAACACGGATACATTTGATGGAAGAGCAGAAGCAAGTCCTCTTATAACCTCTGAAGGATTGTTTAGAATCGTATCCTTTACATAAATAGCGTCTTTATAAAAGGAGGTACCCAGTCTTGAGGACAGCTCATCGCCGTTAACGCGTTCATATCCTATGTTAAGTCTCTGCAGATGTCCTTCTAAAGCATCCAGTGCGGCGACATTTCTCTTTTCACGTACTGCCTTGTACATGCCATCCTGTCTCCATTCAAACTCGAGCTTACTCTGTTCCCTGACCTTTTCTATACGGGAAACGACGGTCTTATTCAGATGAAGGAGCCATTTCTGATCATCTATAGTGAAATGATCAAAACCAATCAGAGCTTTTGCAACCTGAGCTATTGATACAAAACCGGCATTTCTGCCAGAACTGTAATAGCCTACTGGAAGAGCATCAATAAGAGCTATTCTTGCTGAGGGATTATTCTCAGAAAGTCTGAAAGCAGCACTTACACCGCCAAAACCTGCACCGACTACCACGTAGTCATAACTGTTTTTAATTTCTGAGGGATCGTTGAACTTATGCTCCTTGTATCGAGAAAGTTCATACCATGGATTAACACCTGTTCCTTCAGGAAAACTTGAAGTCCTATACATACATCACTCCCAAATACGCCGTTAAGAGATACGGCAACAGACATACGAATGAACTGGTTCAAACCAGTTAAAAATTTAAAAAATGAATAAAACGGATAAGAGACTGACGTCTACATTCGGGAACAACAGAAATGAGAACAGGTAAAAGCAGAACCTGCCTGATAGGATGTGAAGGCTGATGAAATATTCCGATTATGCTTGATTTTTCTAGATACAACAGCAGACATTTTTATTTCCTCAAAAATTTTCTATTTTTGATTTTTTATGGATCAGGATTGCTTCCTAAATCCTTATACAAACGTATTGCTTACGTTTGTATTTATTATGACACAGAAAAATAACTTTGCTAATACTATTTTCTGATACATAGTAATAGATAAAAACTATAACTTTATTTTCTTTATATAAAGGGAATATTTTTTTATATAAAACAATAAAAAAAATAATTTTTTACATATACAACATATTGTTATTAAACAATATTTCAACAAATAATATAAAATTAGTCAGCTATATTGACAACAGATAATTATTGAGATTAAATGAAAATAAGACATAAATAAAAAGATACTTTTGTTCTATTTACGATAAATGCAAAAATAATAGTTATAACTCTCTCCAAAAGAGACTGGTGTATAGAACGAAATAATTACTTTCTTCTTTATGATTTATTAGCAGCACAGAACAGAGGAGGCACCTACTCACAAAACTTATTTTTAAACTGCAGAAGGCAGTTTAATTCTGAACAGACAAACATACTTTAATTCAGCAAGAATTTAAGGAATTATTATGAAATTATTTTATTTGAAAAAAATTACTTCTCTTGTAGGTAAAGGTATTACTTCTACAGCATTGCTTCTTGTTTTAACGTTACAGGCCTTTGCATATGATCGAACAGAGGTGAAGATTGGAGTTGTAGGCGAGAACAATGAGTACTGGCAGCCAATCATTGACAGGCTTGCAGCAGAAGGTGTGAAGGCTGAGCTTGTAAGATTCTCAACCTATCCTCTGCCTAACAGAGCACTTGAAGACGGAGAAATCGATCTTAACGCCTTTCAGACCGGAGCCTTCTTAAAGACCGAGTCTGAGGAAAACGGATATCACTTAAAGGCAATCGGAACCACCTTAATTGCACCGCTTGGCCTTTACTCAAAAAAAATACAAAAGATTACTGAAATCAAAGATGGAGATACTATAACCGTACCAAGTGATCCTATCACCACCGGACGCGCCCTAAGACTGCTCGAAAATGCAGGCTATTTAAAACTCAGGGAGGAGGCAGGTTATCTACCTGGTCAGAGCGACATTATCGAAAATCCAAAGAACCTTAAGTTCTACTGGGTTGATGCGGCAAATTCCTACGGCACCCTTGATGATGTTACCGCAGCCTTCATCAACGGAGGTTATGCTGTCGATCGTGGACTGACTCCAGACAAGGATGCAATCTATATCGAAAACACTGAAGGCTGGGGACTCGAAAATCCTTTTGTTAATGTCATTGCCACAAGAGAGAGTGACCAGAATAACGAACTGTTTCTGCATATTGTCGATCTCTATCATACCAAAGAGGTGGCAGACATCATCAGAACAACCTATAAAGGAGCCTTTATACCTGCATTCAGTTACAACAAATAGTATTTAAGGCTAATAAATTAAGTACATGGCATAGCTCCTGTCCATGTACTTTTTTCTTCTTTGACTCCAAGTAGAAAAAAAACAGTCTCACGTCTGAGGAAATCAAAGTAAAGGCTTTTTCTTCCTCATTTTCAGACTCTTCTGAACAAAATAATGCACCAACAGAAAGCAACAGAACCAATTACAATAACCGTTAGAAAAAATTCAAGCTTCCTATATTTACAAAACAAATTACAATGAATGTAAAAAAAATCTCTTTTTTAAGGTCTTTAAGTTAAGTTTTATGAAAATTTTTTCATCTTTCTTGTATAATACTGAGACAATTATCAAAGTATTTTTTTTCTGAAAAATGCTTTTAATGAGTTTACTTAATTACAAAGAACAAATTTAGACATAGAGGAACTATTTAAAAATGGAGCAGCTTAAGGGTGTTGCCTTAGTAGGAGACGTTGGCGGTACCAACGCACGTCTTGCATTAGTTAACTTAGCAGACGGAAGCCTATCAAATACCAAGGTATACTCATCCGTTGACAACGATTCACTTGAGAAGGTTATTGTAAAATACAGAGAGGAAACCGGTGCTGTATTTGATTCTGCATGTATTGCAATTGCAACCATGCTGAACGGTGATCACGTTAAGATGACCAATAACCCATGGGAATTCTCAATTTCAGAGATGAAGAAGAACCTGAATCTTGAGAAACTGATCTTCATCAATGACTTCACTGCAATGTCAATGAGCGTAACCGCAATCAAGACTGAAGACATGGTTCAGATCGGCGGTGAGGAGATCGTTGATAAAGCTCCAAAGGCTATCTACGGTGCAGGTACCGGTCTTGGTGTTGGTTACCTGATTTACGCTGAAGGCAAGTGGATTCCTCTTCCAACTGAAGGCGGTCACGTTGATATCGCTGTACAGTCAGACAGAGATGACTCAATTCTAAAGGTTCTACGTAAGAAGTTCGACCACGTTTCAGGCGAGCGTCTGCTTTCAGGTCAGGGTCTGGTTAATACCTATCAGGCTATCGCTGAGCTGAACGGTCACGAGGTTAGAGACGTTGTTCCTGCTGACGTTACCGGTGGCGCTTTTGCAGAGGATCCAGATCCAGACTGCAAGGAAACAGTTGATCTGTTCTGCAAGCTGATGGGTTCTTTCGGTGGTAACCTTGCCCTGAATATCCTTGCAAAGGGCGGTGTATATATCGCTGGCGGTATCGTTCCAAGATTCATCGACTACTTCAAGAAGTCAGAATTCCGTAATGAGTTCGAATCAAAGGGCCGTTTCAACCACGCTCTGAACAAGATCCCTGTATACGTAATCTCTCAGGGTGATGCCGGTTTACTAGGTGCTGGTGCTTACGTTCGTCAGGAGCTAGGCGCTAAGCTTTAAATCTTACTGATTAAGATTGAACTGAGGGGAGCTTTAATTAAACTCCCCTTTTTAATTTCCTGATTTCAAAAGATTAAAGAGACTCCCCTACTTCGGGTTTGATTCACCTATCATAAGAGACTATTCTCTGTTCTTTGTTTCTCAAGGCAATATAAAAAAATGCCAGTAACTGGTACTGGCAATAACAAAAGAAAATATAATCCCGGCTATACCTTCAGATTCTTAACTTCATCAAGAAGTTCGTTCAGAAGACTTACAGACTCTGAAACACAGAGTTTTGCCTCATCTACTTCTGTGGTCAGATGTTTAGCCATCTCGGTAATACTCTGCATATTTGATGAGATCTCCGCGGTAGCAGTAGTCTGCTGTTCAGCTGCAGTTGCAATCTGGGTAATCTGTGAATTAACTCCATAGACCTGTTCAGAGATTGATCCTAAAAGACCAGATACCCCTGAAGTTCTCTGAGCAAGGGAGTTCATGGTTTCTAGAGAGGCATTCATGGACTGATTGGCTTCATTAGCATCATTCTGAATCTTTGAAACCATGCTGATGATTTCCTGAGTGGAAGTACTGGTTCTGGATGCCAGTGAGCGAACCTCATCAGCAACAACGGCAAAGCCCTTACCGGCCTCACCTGCACGGGCTGCCTCAATAGCAGCGTTCAGCGCAAGCAGATTAGTCTGAGAGGCAATTTCCTCAATGGTCTGTACAATAGTGCCAATCTTCTGGGACTGCTCTACAAGTGCCTGTATCTGAAGCGCATCTTTCTTAGACTGCTCCACCTGGCTGTGAATACCGGCTATAGCAGACTCAACCTCGGATACGCCCTGACTAGTGGTTACATTTGACTGATCTGCGGATGCAGCGGCACTCTCACAGTTCTTGGCGATATCACCTGTGGTAGAAACCATCTCATCTGAAGCTGCAGCTACTGTAAGGGCACGGTTCTGAGTATTTATTGAAGACTCGTTGATACGATTGGTTACATCATTGATAGCTGAGATTTTCTCCTCAATTGAATAGGTCTTGGTTTTAATATGACCAACCAGCGAATTCATCTGTACTCTCATGTTTTCAATTCGCTGCAGGAGAGTTCCGAATTCATCCTTGCGTTTTGAATGAGTTTGATGGGTAAGATCACCGCTTGCAATCTTATCAGCAGCTCCGACTGCCTGATTAAGAACAGAAACAATGCTTCTGGAGAATAAAAGCGCAATAATGGCAGCAATAACCACCGCACTTACGGAGACTACCATGATAATAAGGATTGGGGTTGAACTTGCGATTGTATCTACCCTTCCGGTGGTCTGCTCAATCTGATGCTTGGTAATGGCAAGAGAGTGCTGCTTTACCTTGTCTCCAACCGGAAACAGATTCTTCTCGTAGATAATCGGAGCCATAGGAGCATTGATGCCTTTCATGGTTGGCAGAAACTCCTCTTTGACCTCCTTGATGTAAGCCTTAACACCTTCTGCAATAGGATCAACATTGGAGCGATTGTTGGTGTCGGTTCTGTCTACAAAATCGGTTACCTCCTGCAGTACCGCCATCTTACGCTCAAGAGCCTGTTCCTTCTGAGGATTTAATGCCTGAAGATTTCCCTGCAGCTCAAAGCAGATCTGTTCTACATCCAGCATGGCGTAATAGATTTTACTTACCGCCTCATACCTGGTACCAAGAATGAAATGAACATATTTGATAACATCATTTGTCTTGAAAAGCTGCATCAGAGAAATTGAGGAAATCATGATGGTCAGGACAATAATGGAAAAGAATGCCGATACAAGTTTTCCCCGTACAGACATTTTGCTGAATATAGGCATAGTTAACGTTCCTTTATTTTGTAATCTAACACTGAACTAACGTTTTGTTTTCACATATGATTTTCTTAGGTGAAAATCGTTTTTATTTTTAAATTTCACGAAGCTTATGAGGAGCATTGCCTTCCTCTGACTCCAGGCTTATTCTTTTATAAAGCTCAATCTCATCAGTAATTCTGTAACACAGCTCATCCTCAAAGCGTTCAAAGGAAACATCCTTTAAATCCTCGAAACCGAACTCTGACATACTGTGGGATACAAGTTTCTGAAGCACGAGTCTAGGGTGTTCATCTGACATGTGTTCAGTCAGTACCGCAAGAGACTGATACTTTGTGGGTTGTGCAGCTTTCAGTCTTGCAACATCCTCCATGAATCTGTCTAAAGACACAAACATATCTGTTCTGTCTATTCTTAACCTGTAGTTCTGATATTTCTCTTTGGGGATTGTCTTAACAATCTCCTCGTAGCTGATGATGTTCATTGCGTGTCCTTATGTTATTTGCTTGTTGTCTTTTTTGTGTTAATTCTTTCTAATTCTGGCAGGCGGCAAACTGCCCTAAGCTGCAGGCTGTCTTATAGAGAGTTTTTGCAGTAAGTTTATCCTTAGGTACTCCATGCCCATTTTCTTTTGCCATAGCCAGATAATAGCAGCCATTAGGATCTTTAAGTCTGCAGGCTATACTGTAGTAGGCTGCAGCCATTTCAAGGTCGGTCTCCTCGCCCTTTCCTTCCTCGTACATAAGTCCTAATGAGGAACAGCCCTCGGCTACAGAGAGTTCACATGCCTTAAGATATGAGTCCAACGCCTTTTTATAGTCATGATGTCTTACAAGCTCCCCGGAATTAAGCTCTCCAGATAAATAGCAGCCGAGCCCGACTTTGCCGCTGCAGGCTAAATCCAGATACTTAGAGGCTTTGTTAAAATCAGCTTTTACGGATTTACCTTCCGAGTAGAAGATACCAAGATTGAGACAGGAATCAGAATTACCGAACTCACAGCCCTTTTCGTAGTATTCAAAGGCTCGTGAACGATACTGCTCGAAATCATAATCATGGTCGTATAGGGAGGCAAGATTGTAACAGCCTTCTCCATACTTAAGGCTGCAGGATTTCAAAAGCAGTTCGTTGGCTTTACGGGTGCTCTTGCGGGTACCAAGACCGTTCATGTAAAGATAACCTAGCCAGGAACAGCTCTCGGCATTATTCATATTGCAGGCGCTCTTATAAACTGAGAAAGCTTCACTGTAATGTCTTGTGGCAATATAGTTTCGGCCGACAAGATTGCAGTAGGAGATATCTCCATCCCTACATAAAGAAGACCACTTATCATTCAGCTCATCAGCGTCTGCTGCAAATATTCCTGTCAGGACAAAAGAAAACAGAAAACTTAATATACCGCGTTTCATAATCACATACTCTTTATTGCTTTATTTCTCAGTTAATTCTCGTCAGATTTAAATATCATCTAAAGCTGAAGACTCAGCCTTTTTGCCAATAAAGAATTAAAGCGGTTAAAAGGATCGTATTTAGCCTTTACTTCTAAAAATTCATCAACAGCCCTGCCGTACATTTTTCTGAAGATCTCAGCCTTCATGCGGCTGTCTTTAGCAAGATAAACACGTCCACAATCCTCAGCCACCATCTCATCAATGTAATCTAAAACTCTGAAGAGATTTGAGGAAACCTTAAAGTCCATAGAAAGAGAATAGCCCTTCATAGGGAAACTCAGAGAACCATACCGTCTCTCCTGTTCTCCAAATAACTTCAGGGAGCCCATAGTGGAATAAAGTCGCTCCTTTTTAATCAGAGATACAATCTTCTTTAAAACCTCAGCATCAGGAACCACAAACTGATACTGAATAAAACCACTGCGACCATACAGACGGTTCCAGTGCTTTACAGCATCCAGAGGAAAAAAGAAACTGTTAATTCCTGTAAACTGAGAGCTTCTGCGTTTATGTTTCTGCAGGTGATAATACAGTCTGTCCATAGCTTTTACTGACAGATGATTGAACAGCTTTGAAGACAGATAGAATGGCACGGTTAGAAGAGAGTTTGAATAGGCTGTTTCAAGATAGGCAACATTATGCTCTAAAAGATCTCTTGCAGAGGCAAAGTCTCCTGAAATAACAACTCCTCTGCCGTGAGTTCTGGTGGTGGAGAGATCGACCCATGCAGAAAAATTATCCGAGGAGATATGCTGATGACATTCCTCGATCAGTCTATCCATATCCTCACAGAGGGTAATCTGCTGCTTTAATACAGAAGTCTCTGTATTAGTCATCCTTATGCCTGCAGAAACAATAATACCTGTAAGGCCCATGCCGCCACAGGTTGCATAAAAGAGATCGCTGTTCTCCTTTGGAGTAGCAGTGACCAGATCACCTGAGGCGGTCAGAATATCAAGACATCTGACATGATTAGACAGAGAACCGTTTATATGATGATTCTTTCCGTGAACGTCAGCGGCAATAGCACCGCCGACAGAGATACTTCTACTTCCCGGTATAACTGGAGGGAGAATATTCTTCAAAGAGTAATTATCCAGGACCTCTCCTATAGAGGCTGCTGAATTAACTAAAAGCTCATGATCAATATAGTTGTAGATCATGCCCTTTTTGTTGAATTTAACCTTGGATAGATTCAATATGGCATTTTCATTTAATGAAGAATCCCCACATGAACGACCATTACCCCTGACAATCAGATCCTTTTTGGAAAATGTCAGTGCCGATACCTCATCAAGAGTTACATTCGAAAACAAATGTGTCTTTATACGAGGATAATTACCCCAGTTTGCAATGTTCATGATGCCTCTTTGTAATTCCTATTTATCTTAAGGAATTACTATTTATTTTGTTATTCAGTTAGTTAGCAAACATACAGATGGCAGTATGATTACTAAATTGTTAATTAGTTATACTTTTGTGCTAGCCGTAAAAAACGACAGAGTGAATATACAACAGCTGTTGCATAAAGATGAAAGGAATTTATTTTATAGAAAATGATAATGTGATCTTAATCAATATTAATTGCAAACTTTTGTATACGTTTTCGAGATGCGATACTCAGTTTGTGAAATTATTATACTGGGATCAGAAAAAATATTAACACAGTCACTAGAGGGAGACAAGAAAGAATTTGATTTATATCTTATTCAGGAAACTTTTGAGGCATCAGTTACAGGTCACAGCAAACGTTTTAGGAATTATCGATTTTTTTTAGCAATAAAGGGAGCCTGAGCTCCCTTTGATGTTAGTTTTTATGGAATTAAATCTTTTATGGATTGAATGGCCAGACAAAAGGAATGATGAATACACTGATAATGTAACCGATGATACATAGTGGTGTACCGACCTTGATATAGTCGATAAAGTGCAGACCGGCTGGATTCATAACCATAACATTTGGAGGAGTTGCAACAGGAGTTGCGAATGCGCAGGAAGTAGCAATAGAGATGGCCATTACCACTGCGTAAGGTGAAACATGAAGCTCCTCAGAAATTGAAATACCGATAGGAATCAGCAGAGCTGCTGTACCAGTATTGGACATGAACTGAGTCAGACCGCAGGAAATGATGAATAAAACAGACATCATAACTGTATCTGATGGATTATCGCCCATCAGACCGATAACAGATTCTGCAATCATCTTGCCGGCACCAGTCTTCTCTAGCGCACCGGCAATTGGAAGCATACCGGCAAACAGGAAGATGGTAACCCAATCAATTCCCTTATAGGCCTGCTTTTCTGTAATACATCTGGTCATAACACAGGCCAAAGCACCTATGATTGCAATCATTGCCTGAGATAAACCAGGAATACCAAAGATAAGTCCATAGATAACGAATAGCAGAATACCCAGAACAGTCCAGCGCTGACGAGGTGAGCCTGAACCGGTCAGTTCATTCCCTAAAACACCTAAGTCAGAATCATTCTTTGGAAGCAGCTTTCTTCCGATAAAGACCATAAAGAATACGCTGATGAAAGCAACAGGAGCACCAACAAAGGCAAATTCGAAGAATCCGAATGGCTCCAGACCACGTTCCTGCAGGGCAGATACAGCGAACATATTAGGAGGAGTACCCACCATGGTCATCATACCGCCGGCGTTGGCCGCTACCGCCATAGCCATCAGAATCGCCGTCGCAGGAATCTTAGCAGAGGCACAAACACCAATAACCATAGGCATTAAACAGGCAATGGTACCGGTATTGGATGCAAATGCAGACATAATAATTGTTAAGAGCATGAAGGAAATCATCAGAGGAACTTCACTGGTACCTACTCGCTTTACAACCATTCTACCGATAGCCTGAGCAAGTCCTGATTCAAGCATGGCTGTTCCTACTACGAACATACCTGCAAATAGAACCACCGTATCGTTAGATAGACCAGAGAAGGTTTCTTTTGGAGTAAGAACTCCACACACACCTAAAGTTAGGGTTCCTAATATTGAAGTTACGGCAACAGGGATCAGTTCTGTAACAAACAGAAAAGCCACTACGCCTAATACGATTAAAGTTATTGTAGCGTGATCCATACTCTATCCTTATGTTGATAGCAATTAGCTATATTTGTTATTTTTATCATTTTCTATAAGGCTTTTATGTGAGTGATAACGCAACGAAGAAAAGTTGAATTATATTTATTAAATATTTGCAATGAATTTCAAATAAAAAATTTGAATTTAGGAAAAGAGTGCTGGAAAAAAGGAATAGAGCCAAAGTTTAGGAGAGAATTATTATTTAGCGTGTTTTGTAAGTTAAATCTTATAAACACTTAGATATTCATTATTCTATAAGTTATAACTGATATAAAATAAACTCATAGAGACATTTTTAGTTATGATTGATAAACCACAAAATAAATATTATTATTTAATGTATAACTGACAAATAAGGTAAATCTCTATGATAAATCGCAGCTTATATTTAAACAGAATTCGCCCTTTCATCAATCAGGATCTTGTTAAGGTAATTACTGGTATAAGACGAAGTGGTAAATCTGTAATGCTAACGCTGATTCAAGAAGAGCTGGAAAATACTGGTGTCTCTAAAAACTCAATGCTTACATACAACTTTGAGTCCTTAAATCTATCAAAACTATGTACTGCAGAGGCTTTATATCAGGATATAATTTCAAAAACAAAAGAGTTATCAGGAAAAGTTTATCTGTTCTTCGACGAAATTCAAGAAGTTGAACACTGGGAAAAAGCAGTAAACTCTTTACGTGTTGATCTGGATTGTGACATATATGTTACAGGGTCAAATTCAAAACTACTTTCCGGTGAACTTGCTACCTATCTGGCAGGACGCTATGTTGAATTCGTAATTTATCCTTTTTCATTTAAAGAATTCTGCGAAATTACTCACGAGACAAATCCTGACTATTCTATAGCCGAATGTTTTCAGATGTACATTAAATTCGGAGGAATGCCATATATATGGAATCTTCATTATCAGGAGGGGCCGGTTATTCAATACCTTCGAGATTTATATAACGCAGTTGAATTAAAGGATATCCTTCGACGTAATAAGATTAGAGATGTCGATCTTCTAGAAAGAATCTTAAACTACGTAACCGCAAACACCGGTAATACCTTCTCAGCAACAACCATATCAAAATACCTCAAGAATGAAAAAAGAAAAATTGCCCCAGAAACTGTTATCAATTATTTACATGCGGGAATAGATGCATTTCTTTTCTTTCCTGTAAAAAGACAGGATATTTCTGGAAAGAAAATTCTTAGTATGCAGGAGAAATATTACCTAGTTGATCACGGTATTCGTGAAGCGGTTATTGGCGATAATATGAAAGATATCAACCTCATTCTTGAGAATATAGTCTTTCTGGAGCTAAAACGAAGAGGATACAGTATTACGGTAGGTAAATATGGAGACAGAGAAATTGATTTTATCGCAGTAAGGCAATCGGAGAAAATATATATACAGGTCAGTTACCTGCTTGCCTCAAAAGAAACTATTGAACGAGAATTTGGTGTTTACAGTAACATCAGAGATAACTATCCAAAATATGTACTTTCAATGGATGAATTTGATTTCAGCAGAGATGGCATAATACATAAAAACATTCGAGATTTTCTGCTAGAAGATAAATACTAACACCTTCCGCAGTCTGAACAGCCGTTACAGACTGCCTTCATACCACATTTTTCACATTTATCCTTAAAATGAGGCTGGTACAGTTCTTCTGCAAAAATGGGTAATCCCAGAGCGTCTACAAGCTTGAATTTAATCTCTCTGCCGATATAGGTAAGACCAGATTTCAAAGCCTGAGTACTCTGAACAGCGCTGCCTTCTATACGGTATCTGCGGCCATCCTTTACAAAACAGTTGCCGGTACCGCAGAAAACAAAAGTCACATCATATTTACGGCATTCATCGGATAGCGTCTTTACCCACTCATAACGGCATTCTCTAGCACCGGCATAATTTTCGCCATCGCAGATTACCTGCTCAAGCTGTCCCGTAGCAAGATACTTATCTAAAGTAACAGGGCCAATAAAAGGAGCACACATTACACCTTTGTGCTTGAAAGGAAGTTCCAGCAGAATCGGAATTCTCTCGTCTGCTCTTCTCTGATTCTCAGCGGAAACATTAAAGAACACATTTTCGTAGCCATCTTTCCAGTCCGAGGGCAAATGCTCAAGAACTCTCTGAGGTCTTTTAGTTAAGAGGTAGAATTTTACATCTGAACGCTGTCTGATTATTTTCCAGGCTTCCTCTCGCCAGACATCAGCTTCCTCTAAAAAGAAGTCTGAGGTCATACAGACTCTGAGCATTTCTCCGCTCTGAACCTTATAGCCACCGTTTTTATTTTTCTCAAGAGGATAGTAGAAGGACTTGGTTCTATAGATATCGGCACCGTTTCGGTCACGCATTCTGTCCTGAAAGAACATGTAGCAGTTTCTGCAGCCTTCAGAAATTTTTATGCAGCCATGCCAGGGATTCCAGATATCGTGCAAAACAGATACCTCAGAGAAAAAGAAGGGGGGTTAAATAAATATCCCCGTTATAAATCAGTGTGATCAATAACGGGGAGCATACTAAAATCCAGGATTAAAAGATTTTAATCTAAGAAGCCGCGTAAGCCCTGTGATCTGCATGGATGACGCAGTTTTCTTAAGGCCTTTGCCTCAATCTGACGGATACGCTCACGGGTAACACCAAACTGACGGCCAACCTCTTCAAGAGTGTGGTCTGAAGGCATACCAATACCAAAACGCATACGCAGAACCTGAGCTTCACGAGGAGGCATCTCATCAAGAACACCGTTAATAGCGTTCTTCAGACTCTCAGAAGTTGCAGCCTCAGCAGGTACAACAATTGAGCTGTCCTCAATGAAATCTCCTAAATGTGAATCGTCATCATCACCAACTGGAGTCTCAAGAGAAATTGGCTCCTTAGCAATCTTCATTACCTTGCGGATCTTCTCCTCAGGTAAGCCCATCTTCACAGACAGCTCTTCTGGAGTTGGTTCTCTGCCCTTCTCCTGCAGCATCTGTCTTGAAATACGGTTCAGCTTGTTGATGGTCTCAATCATGTGAAC
>JAEEGL013715877.1_pt1 | contig 18344 bp, 10 predicted proteins | sample 9134231 | NCBI WGS metagenome assembly JAEEGL01 (sample SAMN16246548, study PRJNA631951) | gut metagenome | biome: gut microbiome; feature: rumen; material: fiber-attached | host: Bos | place: Iran: Karaj | collected 2018-10 | reverse complement strand
TGCTCAATTCGGTGTAGCTGCCTGATGTACGAGGGTCTATGGTGACGCGACCAATCTCGGCATAGTCCTTCATGAAACTTGTGGTGCGCACGTGCCACCAGTCCCACAGCCACGCTGTGTCGATGCCCCACATCACAGATTGGAAACTGGTTCCTTTAGTGTTCCACATAAAGGGGGTGAGAATTCCTTTCCCCTCAGCTCCAAGTGCATCGGAGGTCGAAGTTTGTGCGGTAACGGTGGGCGAGGGTGCCAACATAAGGAGCACCATTGTAATAACTATTTTTTTTATATAATTAGGTGTTTTCATCTTAGGTTATGATTAGATTCTTTCAGATATTAAGCGCAAAGTTACAAAATATTTTGGAAATAATATCCGCATTTTGACGATTCTCTTCCCTCATTGCGGTTCTCTTGCAGGAACTCGTCCTTGATTCCGTGGAAAGTCCCTCGTTATCAAGAACGGCTGTCCGCTAAAAAAAGGATAGGAAGTATGGAGGAACTTACTTTTTGAAAAATGTGTCCACAATGCCTTTTATCGGCACTGCGGACACATGCTTTATTGATGTTCAACTTTTAGCGGGCATCAATAAATTCCAATAGGATTACCGCTTAGGCATCCACGGAATCAGACAAGCTAAATCCCTATAGGTTTCAGGACGTTCGTATGGCTCGTCCATGTAATCGGCTTGCAGCTTGGCTCGTACAAGAACACATGTTATTTACTTTCCCTGACTGAAGGAATAGGGCCGGTCGTCGTCGCCGATACCGCGTTGAAGGTTGGGCTTTGTGGAGAGCTGGAATTGGAGACGGGTGCCCTTGACGAGGTCGGTGTGGCGGAGGTAGTTGCGTGTGTAGGGCTTTCCGTCAAGTTGCAGGCGGGAAACGTATGGACCAGAGCCTTGGGCGCTGATGTCTATCGTCTTACCGTTCTCCAGATGGACGCGGAGGGAGGAGAAATAGGGTGTGCCAAGGGCATACTCGCCACTGGCAGGGCAGACGGGATAGAAACCGAGAGCCGTGAAGACGTACCACGCCGAGGTCTGACCATTGTCCGCTGGGCATCAGCAAGAAAACGAGTAAGAAAAAATGCTTCGTCGGCTTCATGAAATAGGATATATGCGTCGTTTCCTTCATAATTATTGATTTCTTTCCTTTTCTGAACAAAATCTTTTCTTTCTTCTCGTTGGGATGTGTTACCTTTGCAATGTAGAAAGAAAGGAGTAAGTATAGTTAATTCTTGTTAGTTTAGTTAGTTTTGATATTTTATTAAGCAAGGGGTCTGTTGCGAAACAGGCCCCTTGCTTATTACTGCTGTCCTATCGGGCTATCTTGTCGGCGAACACCTTCATCCAGTAGCCACCGATGACGGAACGCGCACGAAAGCCTACCATACGTCCGTCGGTGGTTTCGTGCCAATCGCTTGTGGGCACACGCGAAGAGGTCTCGTTGATGTAGGTGTAAACGGGTTCCATGAACTTCAGGAAGGTCTTCGTGTCGGGCGACATGGCTGCCGTCCACATAATCCAGTCGCTCTTGGTGTAGGTGCGACGGCAGTCGAGCGGCAAGCCATAGCGGTTCTGCTGCTTCAGGTAGTACGACACTTCGCGCTGCATGGCACCGTTGGGGAAGAGATTGAGCCCCCAAAGTTTGTCCCATACCATATTGTACTTCTGGCTCCACGTGTCCTGACGGTCGAAGGCCAGACGATAGTGGTCGCCCTCGCGGGCATCGCTTTCCCACTTCGCAGCCATGCGGCGTGCGGTTTCCAAATACTTGTCAGCCGTCGTCTTATCACCGCGCATGCGAGCCATTTCGGCGTAGGCAGCCACGCCCATGATGGCCTTGACGGAGAGGTTGGCGTTGTGTGCCCAATGGCCGGCGAAGTCGTCGGTGCAAAGCTGGTTGGCAGGGTCTTGACCATTCTCTACAAGGTAGTCCACCCAGGTGGTCATCAGTTGCCAGTACTTATCCACGTAGTTGGTGTTGCCATCGAGCTTGCAAAGCATGGCAGCCAATGTCAGCATGTTGCCACTCTCCTCAAGAGGCATGTCGCCGCCATAGACCTGTCCGTTGGCTATGGGGTAGGTGCCGAGGTCGTGGGCTGCGAAAGGCTTGGTCCAGCGACCCGACAGGCTGTAGTCGAAGATACTGGTCATCATGGCCTTCTGCAGTTCGGGGTTGTAGGCGAGGAACAACGGTGCCTCGGGGTAGGTGAGATCGACGGTGTTGACGCAACCGTTGGAGTTGTTCTCCTTTGAGAACCAAAGCAGGTTGCCATCCTGATCCTTGAACAGCTTGTGGGCAGCCATGACGTGGCGGTAGGCACCCGAAAGCATCTCGGCATAGTGTTTGTTGCCCGAACGGAGTCCGTCGTCGTAGATGCGCTTGTCGAAGTCGCGGCAGCGCTGCATGATGTCGCTGTACTGGGCATTCAGGTTGCGGAAGGCCTGGAAAATGTTGACACGGCCTTCGTGAGCCCAATAGGCCTTATAGCGACGGTACATGTACTCAATGTCCTGATCCTCGTCGTAACCCAGTAGCATGTAGGACGAAGCCTGGGAGACGCGGCCGAAGTCGTGGCGGTAAGCCAACGTGGGCATGTCGGCGAGGTTGTGGCTTTGGATGCGGCGTTCGCCACGGGGCAGACGACCTTCGGCGAGGAAGGTCTGCTTGAGCTCAGCCTCCGCAGTCAGCGACACGTCGCCGTTGATGGCAGGCAGATAGAGGTGACCCCAGTCGATGCTGATGAGGTCGCCCTTTTGGGCCAGAATGGGTTGATTGACGGTACCCGTGCGAACGTAAGTCACGCCACCCTTTTCAATAACCTCCGACAGCATGGCCTGCGTGGCCTTGTTCTGAGCCAATTCGGGACTGGCAGTCAGCAGGAGTTGCACGTCGTGCTCCCGCTTATCGGTGGAGCGCACCTGATAGGAAATGTAGTTGACGGGCGTGGACAGCAGGTCGTAGTCGTCGATGAGCATGGGAGCGGTGAACACGACATCGAGCAGGACGGGACCGCACTCGAAGGTATAGTAGGTGTTGGTGGCCAGCACACTGATGCTCTTCTGCTTGGCAGTCTTGATGCTGCCGTTGTCTGCCACGAGATTCTTGAACAGCCCGAAGTCGGTGTAGGCACCGCCTGTGGTGTTGTGGCAGTGGGCGGCAATGACGTTCTCGCCCTCGTGGAGCAAAGCCTTTAACTTATTGTCGAGATGCTGAAGGACACCTTCGCGCCAGATTTCGCCTGTGTCCAGAATCTTCTTTCCATTGAGATAGAGCTCGAACACGTCGTCGTGGCTGTACTGCAACCACAGGTTTTCGTTCAGGTCGGCCTTTGAGAGCTTGACCACGCGACGCACGTAGAGGTCGCTATTGGTATCGCTCCAAGGTGTGCTGATGAAGCTGAGGTCGGGTGAACCCCAGGCAGCTCGGCCTGTCTTCCATTGGCTGTCGTCGAACTGCGGATTGGCCCATCCGTCGCGCTGAACCTCGTGGGTATAGCGACCCTCCCAACGCTCCTCGTCGGCCATGGGGATGATGCTCTGCAGACGAGCGTTATTCTCACCGAGGAAACGATAGGCAGTACCATCCACACGCAGCAACCCTTCGAGCGGTTTCTTCACGTCAGTCCAGTGGCGTGTCGAACCGTCGGTCAGCTTGTCGAAGGGCGACCAAATGCTGAAATAAGGGTCGTTGACCACCAGCGGCACTGAGGGCAGACGGAGGTCGGTGGGTCGATAGGGTTGGAAAAGGTCGGTCTGCCCAAAGGCTGCGAGTGCGCTACAAAGGGCAATGGTCAAGAATGCTTTTTTCATCATATAAAACTAACAAACTTATAAAACTAACTAATTTAATTACTAAATCTGTGGACGCGACACGTCACGTCTCTACAAAATCACCAAATCACCCCATCTATTCCATAGCCACGTCCTCAGTACAGAATGGGAGGGCAGGACTATAGAGGCCGAAACAACAAAGAAAACCTTCTTTATTCTTCTTCTTGTTCTTCCTCTTGTTGTTCTTCTTCGTTTCCTCCTGTCAGTTTGTTCACGAGTGCGGTGACGTCGGCCAGGGTGACGCTGTCGTCCCTATTGACATCGCCTCTGGGGTTCGTGGTTTCGATGCCCAGAAGGATGTTCACGAGGCCTTCCAAGTCGGTGAAACTGAGCTGACGGTCTAGGTTCACGTCGGATCGGCTGAGTTCGACGTTAATAGTAGCGAAGGGGCTGGCTTGGTAGTTGTAGGACACAGCCTGTACGCCCAATTCGTAGCTGCCCTCTTCCAGGTCGGTGAAGGTGAAGGAGGGGTTCTCGTCGGTGCTCAGGAAGTAGGAACCGAAGTGGGCGTAGGACATCTGGCGTCCACTACTGATGACAGCGGGATTCAACATTCGCGTCTTGCCCGTTTCGGTGTTCTTGATGTAGAAGTTGTACATGGGGCGACCGCCGCTCTTGGCGAGGGCCGACTGTGCCCAGCGGAGGGTGATGGTCTTGTTTTCGAGGTCGAAGTCGAACGTCACGTTGCCCGGAGCTTCCGGAGCCTGGACAGTGGCTGCGGTGGTGTTGTAGAAGATGCGGTTCTGCTCCATGTCGGTGTAGTCGAACTGGGCAAGGTCGAGCAGACCGTCGCCGTTGAAGTCGCCGAAGGACATGCCTCGGTCGGTGAACTGGCCGCCGATGGTGGTGTCCCAGAAGAGGTTGGAGACGTAGCTGTTATACTCACCGTTGGAGTAGCAGACATTGTTGGCCCAGTTGCGATAGTCCGATGTCCATCCCTTCTGTACGATATCTACGTAGTCGTCGCCATTCAGGTCGGCCAACTCGTAGATGTAGTTGGCGGGGAGGGAGAAGGAGGAAATGGCTGCGGCCTGCTCGCGGAAGGTGAATACGGAGGCGTCCTTCTCGCTCTTGTTCAGCAGGATGGCTGATTTCTTCGTCCAACCGTTTTTGTTGGTACCATTGATGATGATGTCGTTGCGCCCGTCCTGATCGAAGTCGAAGACGCCCAGTGCACTTTCGTACATGCCCCACTCACGGAGCATCATGTTCATGTCGGCGAATCCGCTGGCTGTGCTGACGTCCTCGGTGATGTTGGTGAAGGGAGACGAAGCGTCGCCCGTGCCAATGTAGAAATAGATGGTAAGGCCATACTCGTCGGTCCATCCCGTCGTGGCAAGGTCGAGCAGTCCGTCCTGGTTGAAGTCGCCGAGTCCGATGCTGCCTTCGCTCTGTCGGTCGAGTTCCTGCGCGAGGCTGAAGTGCTCACCGTTGTCGTTATGGAGAACCTTGACGAAGCGTCCGGCTTCTTCGCTGTAGCCCATGGCCACGAGGTCGGGATAGCCGTCGTTGTCGTAGTCGCCCACGCTGAGGATGCGGCACATGGGCTTGCCACCGCCGTTCCATTCGATGCCTTCCCCGTGTGCGTATCCTATGTTGTAGAGTGTCGGCTCGTCCATCTTCTCAAACTGGTTGTTGCCGCGGTTGAGCACGAGCATGAGTTCGCTCTGGGTGCCAGTGTCGTTGCCTCCGGCGTGGAGGAGCAGGAGGTCGAGCAGTCCGTCCTGGTTGAAGTCGAGCGTGACGGAGCCTTGGGTGAAGGCCGTCCTGGGCAGTCCGCAGTCGTCCTGATAGGTGAACGTGCCGTCGCCGTTGGTGGTGACCAGCGAACCCACGGTGTGCCAGCCGTTTGTCCAGGACGTTCCACCATAGTAGAAGTCCATGTTGCCATCGCCGTTGAAGTCACCCCAGACGGGGCAGGTGCGGTGGGAGGGACGCAGGTAGCCTTCGGGAGGGGTGCCGGCTTCTGTGGTGCTGACTACGTCAGGCGATGTGCTGAACGTGACGGGCAGCAGGCTTTCGTGCGAGTTCCAGATGAGTTGCTCGGTGGTGCAGCGGAAGTTGTTGTCGATGACGGCTTCCAGCACGTCGCTTCCATAGACCAGGTTGTTGCCGTGGGTGTTATTATTATTACTATTGTAGGTGGTCGTGTTTGTGGCCAGGAAGTCCATCATGAGGATGCCTGTCGGGCCGGGTTCGTGGGAGGCCAGGTAGTCGATGATGTACTTGTTGGTGTAGCCTGCATTGTCGCGATAGCCGTCGCTCAGCGAAATGCCCAAAGCACTTTCCTGGGAATAGGCCGAGGCGAAGTTGATGGTCCAGGCCAGCTGGCTACGCTGATAGACGCAGTGGCGCGTGCTGAAGTCAAGCAGTTTGCCCATCGAGGCCATTTTGGAATTGACGTTGCCGCCCGACGTGTTGGCAAAGTCCTGCACGAAGAGCTGTGAGCTGGTCTCCCACTGGAAGTCGTAGTTGTTGCTGGAGTCGCTGCCGTCGTTGCGGACGATGTAGGAGTCTTTGTTCTCCTCGAAGTTGTGTTCGCCCCACCAACGCAGGAAGCCTCCGGGGAAGGGGTAGCCTTCGTAGTCGCTGCGGCTGAGGGCCAGAATCTTACCGCGCATTTCCCCCACCGTCAAGTCAGCTTTGAAAGGCACGAAATAGGGCTTGTAGTTGGCGTTGTTAAACAGGTTGGCCAGTCTTTGTGAGGGCATTGTGCCGTTACCGCCTGGATAGAGGTGGAAGATGACAAACTCTGTCGGGTTGGTATTCAGATAGGAGATGAGCTCCTGAAGCTGTTTCTCTAAGGTCTTGTTGATGATGGTTGTTCCGTGGGAGAGCTTGATGGTGCTGCTCTGGTCGGGACGGAAGTCAAAGACACGCACACCGGCATTCCAGAGGTCCACGACCTTCTTGTCCTGAGCCGTGGAGTAGTTCTTTCCTGTTGTGCCAGATCCAAAGGCCCATCCCTCTGCCGTGGCGGCATCGTGGGCTCCTGGTAAGGACAGTTGGCACACCAGTGCATTGTCGGGCAAGAAACTCATCCAGTTCGTCCCGCTCCATTCCACGCCCGAAGCGTGCTGGGCGTTTGCGATGTTTGTCGAGGCGGCAATTAAGGCTACTAATAATGCCCCGACTGCGAAAAATCTTCTTTTCATGATTTATGGATTAAGAGTTAATGTTGTTCGTCGGTGCAAAATTAGGTAATTTGACGCAAACCACGACGTCACATTTTGGTCATTATATGTGACATTTGCGCCAGATTGACGAAAAGCCCGCTTCCTACAGGCGCAATCGTAATGAGTGTGTCAAAATGTAAATGACTTGCCTTACAGTTGACACCCCCTCTTTATGTTATGCGAAACTTGATTCTAATGTTTTTGTCGGATGAACGATACGATGGATTGAACTTCGCCATCGATGGCATCGTTCGTGATGACAGAAATAGTGTCTCGCCCCTCGATGTAGGTTCCTGTAAGTGGATTGCGGATGTGACGGCGCTGGACTGTGGCGTTTCCCGAGGTGGTCAGACAGTGGCCCGAAGGAATGTCGGTGGGCACGTTGCCCAAAGCTAAGATGGAACTGTTTCCCAGGTTGACGATGGCATCGTTGATATTGAGGGTGTGTAACAGGGTGCGCGTCTGCTCCAGGGCATAGCCCTTGAGTATGCCCGAAAGGTCAAGGATGATGTCTGCACGATGCAGACGCAGACAACCTTCAGGTGTCAGTTCCACCTCTTTGACCATTCCTGGATAATAGTCGGGCGAGTTGACGGTGATGTCGAACAGTCCTCCCGTCTGGATGCGGGCTTCGCGACAACGAACGAGCAGGGCATAGAGCGAAGTGCTGAGCTTGGCGGGTTTCATCGTAGCCTTCTCTACAGCCTGCGACAGTTCGCTATCAGGGTCAAATCGGTTGCCCATCTTTTCCACGGACAACAAACATCGGTGTACTTTCTCTTCGATTTCCACAAAAGCGGATTCCGACAACGATGCCAAGAGCAGAAGGTCCACACGCGTGTGCAATGCCTCGAACCAGCTATAGTAGCGATTCTTGCTTGGTGCAGTGCGGAAGAGGTGAGGCATGAAAAATGGAAATGTAAAATGTAAAATGTAAAATGTAAAATGGAAAATTAAAAATTAAAAGTGAAAAATTAAAAGTGAAAAGTGAATAATTAAAAGTGAATTTACATGAGGCATCTACGATACTGCACGGAGAGGCTACACCCTCGCCGAAGGCCTCTGTGAAAGACCAGAGGTCTCTCTTGAATTCTCTCAGATGTAATTCATTCGTCCTTTTTAACTCCCTTTTTAACTTCCCTTTTAACTCCCTTTTTAACTTCCCTTTTTAATTAGGGCAGTTCCTTGATTTTGATATTCTTGAACCACACTTCGTCGCCGTGGTCTTGCAACAAAATGTGGCCTTCGGCAGCATTGCCGAAGTTGGGCCAATCGCGATACTTACTGTAGGCTACGAGTGCATTCCACTCTTGGTCGTCGCGGTTGTACTCAATCAGTTTCTCACCATTGAGCCAGTGCTCCACATGGCGGTCGCGTACGATAATCACGGCCGTATTGAAGCCTTTGATGTCGAATGGCTTCTTGTCGGGGGCTGGTATAAGGTCGTAGAGTGAACCCAGTTTGCGATTGCCCTTTACACCCAGTTTTGCATCGGGATGACGCTCATCGTCCAGAATCTGGAACTCGCAACCTATGGCCGACCCGGCACCGCGGTTCAGGTTGGTATCGACGAAGTACTTGATGCCGCTGTTGGCTCCTTCTGTGATGCGGAAATCTACGCTGAGGATGAAGTTGCGATAGGTGCGCGTAGTGACGATGTCGCCTCCGTTGGTACTTTCTCCGCCATTGCCGCGCAACACCTTCAGTATGCCGCTCTCCATCGTCCAGCCATTCTCAGGGAAGGCGTCCAGTTTGGCACCACGCCAACCCTCGCTGGTCTTGCCGTCCCAAAGCAGATGCCAACCTTCTGCTTGTTCGCGTGCAGTCAGGGTGTTGTCGATGAGGTTCACCTGTGGTACGCGCACGTCTTCGGATGTGGTATATTTCTCCACGTCCTTTGTGGCAATGCGCAGGTTGCGCCATTCCACGGTCTTGCCTTCACGGCTTGCATCGCCGGAGATACTATGAACCTGCAGGGCAATGAAACCGCTGGACGTCATGTCGTCGATGAGTTCGGCACATGGTACGCCGTTCACCCAAGTGCGGATGCTATTGCCGATGGCTTCCACGCGAGCATGGTTCCATTGATTGTTCTTAAAAGCCTGTTGGGCAGCAGGATTCTTGGTAAGCGGATAAAGCCAGTTGCGGCGAGCTTCGTCGTAGATGCCACCCGTCCATGCCCGTTTGCTGGGGTCTATTTCGAACTGGTAACCATGTACCCGCCCGTTCATATAGCTCTTTATACTCTGGCTTCGCAGTTGCACGCCTGAGTTCAGTGCATCGTCGATACGGAAGTCAAATTCCAGAATAAAATCGCCGTACTCCTTCTTTGTGCAGAGAAAGGAGTTAGGGGTATTTAACTTCGTGTAGCCCACGATGGTGCCGTTTTCTATCTTATAATCGGCCTTTCCGCCTCGTTGTATCCATTCGTTCAGGTTTTTGCCATTGAAGAGAGGTTTCCAGTCTTGTGCTATGGCATCAGCGGAAATGATGAACGAACAAATGAGAATAAGTATTTGGTAACGCATTGTAAATGAAAAATGAAGAATGAAAAATGAAGAATGAAAAATGAAGAATGAAAAATGAAGAATGAAGAATTACGACGAATTATGAATTATGAATTATGCATTATGCATTATGAATTATGAATTATGAATTAAGCATTATGAATTAAGCCTGTAAAACTCTTTCCATTCGCTGCGTGGGGGCAGTCCTCCGGCCAAAAGGGCATTGGCAAATGGATTGTTGGTAAATTGCTTAACACGTGTGTCGAAGAAAAGCTGTGTGTTCAGCCTTTGAGCGATGACACCGAGACAGAACACCTGACTCAGTACACCGTTTATCTCGAAGGGAGAACGTGTCTTTTCGCGTCCCATGCAGGCAAGCAGGAAGTTCTTTTGGTGATTGCTCGGACTCTTCGGCACTTCGGGCAGACGGCTCTGCATGTCGCGTGCCTTCGATTCGGGAATGATGCTCAGTGGACTTCCGTGGCTACTTCCTTTGAAGATGAGGTCGCGGCTGTAGATTATCTTGCCCGGATTGAGTTGAGCACGCGGTGTGTCGCCTTGGTTGGTGGAGGGGATGTTGGCATTGTACTCCGAACTGCCGTAACCTTCGGGCAGTGGAGGCAGGTTGTCTATTCCGTCGTACCACGTGATGTCCACTGGCGGCATGCCCCGTCGGGCTGCAAAGCGGAAGAGGATGGTGGAAGAGTAGGGGAAGAAGAAGTCGTTGTGGGCTTTCTGGTTGAGCAGGGTCACTTCGTAAGGCAGTCCCAAGTCGAGGAACTCGTGTATCGTATCCAGGATGTGTGCACCCCAGTCACCGAGGGCACCCATACCGAAGTCGTACCATGAGCGCCATTCCCCCTGATGATATTTTGACGAATAGTCGTGCCATTGCGAGGCGCCAAGCCATGTGTCCCAGTCCATGCCTTGCGGCAATGTCTCGGCATCGGGCAGGTGCTTGATGTTGGGGTCGAAGCGGTGCCAGCGCCGACTGTTGTTCATGTGGGCAGTCACGGCAGTGACATCCTTGATGATACCAGCCTCTGTCCACGCCTTGAATTGGAAGTAGTTCTCTTCGGAGTGCCCTTGGTTGCCCACTTGTGTGGCTAACTGCGGATGACGACGTGCCATGTCCATCAGAATCTCGGCTTCAAGGAAGGTACGCACCATAGGCTTTTCCAGATAGATGTGCTTGCCGTGAGCCAATGCTGCCATGGCGATGGGGAAGTGGATGTGGTCGGGCACTGCTGCCACCACGGCTTCAAAATCACCGGAGGCTTTTTCGAAGAGTTCGCGGAAGTCGCGGAAACGCTTCACATGAGGGTACTTGCTGAGCACTTTCTGGCATTGCTTCCCGTCGAGGTCCACGTCGCAGAACGCCGCCACCTCCACCAAGCCCGTGCGCATGAAATCGTCGAAATCCTGTTCTCCACGGTTGCCGATGCCGATGAACGCCACTTTCACCTTGTCGCCCTTGGCTCTGGCAGTTTCCTTCGAGGTCATAAGGTTTGGTAAGGGCGCTGCCATGCTCTCCAGTTGACCCAGCGCCAGTCCTACGGTCCCAACACCTAACTGTTTCAAAAAATCTCTTCTTGTCGTCATTTCTTTATGGCTTTAATTAGGATTCTTACAATAGACCATGCCGCATAGAGAATGGCCGTGACCATCAGCACATAGAGCTGCGAAGTCAGCAGTTCCCATGCCGAAGTCTGATAGTGTATGATGGCATAGACGTTAAGGGCATTAGCCACCACGAAACAAACGAGCAGGGAAAGTAATTCGGTGCGTATGCGATGGCCGGAAATGTGTATGTCTTTCATGTTTTTGATTCGTTATTCCGTTAATTCGTTATTTCGTTATTTCGTTATTCCGTTATTCCGTTATTCCGAAAAATCGTGATTCATTAATGGCCGCGGTGTGTGCCGTATGCGTCGTAGTCAATGAACATGGATTCGGGGAACGTCAGTGGCTGCCTCTGTACGATGGCTTCGTGGCCGATGAGGCAGAGTTGGGTTGCATAGTAGCCCTCTTCGGCAATGCGTGGCGGTTGCTTCTGGGTGCATACAGCTTCCACGAAGGCTTCGGTCAGCAGGGACGTTCCGTCGCTTTCGGGTGCTTTCCCCATGATGTATTCGCCTGGATTGTTGCGTGCGACTTCGGGGTCCCAACTGCTTCCTGCAAAGGTGTTGGCTCCCCATATTTTGTCTTCCCACTCCATCAGCATCTGCACGAATGCGGGAGCAGGGGCTGGACCATAGTTCTCGAAGTAGAACTTTCCGCGTTCGGGTTCCACCGTTCCCAGATGGCCCATGATTTGCTCCTCTAACCCATAGTATTGGTTGCTGATGACGGAAGCGTAGGTCATCTGCCGTCCGTCGGCAAATTCGTAGATACAGTGAACATTGTCATAGACCTCACGTCCGTCCTTCCAGTGGGTGATGGCTCCTGTTCCCATGACGCGCACGGGGAGTTGGCCGATTGCCCATGTGCCCACTTGCAGTTGGTGGCAGGCGAGTTCCGTCATCAGTCCCTTCGACGATTGGCTGTATAGACGCCAGTTGATGAGGCGTTCCAGTTCTGGTGACGGCACTTCACGACGCCAGTCGCCATTGCGGTTCCAGAAGGCGTGGACGGCAGCAATTTCACCGAAAATGCCCTGACGTACCATTTCCATTGCCTTGATGTAGCGAGGGTCGAACAGACGTTGCTGACCTGTGAAGAACACCTTTCCTGTAGATAGATGACGAAGGTAGAGGTCAAGCGTCTCTTCCATCGTATAGGCAATGGCCTTTTCGCAATACACGTGTTTTCCTGCCTCGAAGGCGTCGCAGGCTATCTGATAGTGCGTGTTCAGCGGTGTGGCTATCACCACGCCATCGATGCTCTTGTCTTCCAACAGTTTCCGATAGTCGGTGTATGTCTTTGCCGTAGGCACCATCTTCAGCGCTTCGTCCAAGGAGGGTTGGTAGATGTCGGCAAAGGCCACAATCTCGCATTTGGGATTTTCGGCAAGGAAACTCAGGAGGAAGCGTCCACGCGAACCAGGTCCAATCATGCCCAGTCGGCAACGCTCCTGCGCACTGTCCTCGACTGTGGCGAAAGTGGAAAGCCAAGGACTGGTGGCTGCCAATGTTCCTGCTCCCAAGGCACCGAGATTCCGAAGGAACTCTCTTCTATCGATATTTTTCATAGTTACTTACGAGGATTGAGAATTGAGGATTGAGAATTGAGGATTGAAACAACGAATTGGCATTACGGCGTAGCCTAATTACGAATTATGCATTATGCATTATGAATTACAAATCACCCTATCACATACTTGCTTCCGGGAATGAGTGAGATGAGCTTTGTGGTCACGACACAGCAGACGAACGTAAGTATGGCTATTACGGGGATGGCAGCCCAGACGGGTAGGAGAGGATGGGCAACATTGCCACCGATAATCCAGTTGGCAATGGGAGCCAGGAAGAAGAGATGCATCAGGTACATGCCGAAGGTCAACTTTGCCACACCCGTGAGCAGTCGGGGTGCCTCCGTCCGTTGTATGCAGCTGAAAAGCAGGAAGGCCCCGAATGTGGCACACAGCACATTGGGCATACAAAATTCCCATCCCCACTCCAGCATCGGAGTTTCGATGGCTTGCCCAGGTGTGCCTTTCCACCAGAAACTCCAAGCCGTGAAGGCAGCACCCGCGATGAGGCATACTGTACCCACCACAATTCTTCTCCCTCGCGACCACGAGAGGTGGAAACGGATGTAATGAGCCAGGACGAGGTAACCAATGAATCCTGAACAATACCACAGGGCTGTGAAGTGGTTCCAAAAACATTCGCCCCACACTTCGGGTGTGATGAAGCGCTTCATCCAGGGCATGAACGTGGAGATGACGAAGAAACCGAGGAAAAGGCGTTCGTCGCGAGCAGAGGCCTCACGGAGCCATGGCGACAGGACGGGGATGATGAGGTAGAGACTAATCAGCGGGTACATGAACCACAGGTGACCCGCCATCGAAGGGAAGTTGAAAGGCAGAATCCGCAGGTCGGCCATGGACTGTTCCCATGTCATGCCTCCCCACAGCAGGGGCAGGAAGGTGTAGAGCAATAGGAACACCACCATTGGCGGCCCTATGCGCAGGAAACGGCGGCGATAGAACTGTCCCATGGTCATACCCGAAGGCATGGGGACAAGCAGGAATGCCGACACAATCATGAACAGGGGCACGGAGATACGCCCCAGGGCACCATCGTACAAGGCCACCCACAGGCGGTTCTGCTCGCACGCCAGCATGGACACGTTGCCTGCCAAACCCGAATCGTCGGCACCATAGAAGTTCTCACTGGCGTGAACCAGCATCACCAGGAAGCAGGCCACGACGCGAATGTAGTCAACAAAGGGGATTCTCTCTTTCATCTTTCCGTATGTTTCGTGTATTATATCGTGCAAAGGTAGGCAATATCTGCCTTATTCCAAAGCGAATAGAGAAAAATGTTGCTCTATATGGGACGCTTGAACTGCATTTTTCCTTTCGTGTCAATCTTTTTTCCTATCTTTGCGGTAAATGAATTGAAAAAACATGAAGAAATACATCAAATCAAAAAATGAAGTAATTATGCACCGCATCTTAGCCATCCTTTCGTTGTCGTTCCTCTCCATCCAGGCATGGGCAGGAGACAGTATACCGCTTGCCGACCCCTATATCCTGTTGGAGAACGGCGTGTACTATGCCTACGGCACTCATTCCGCCGACGGCATCGAGGTCTATACCTCCACAGACTTGGAGAATTGGACACTATCCGGGCTTGCGCTCTCAAAGGAGAATACCACCGAGACCCGTTGGTTCTGGGCTCCCGAAGTGTACAGGAGGGGCAACGTGTTCTATATGTTCTATTCTGCCAACGAACATCTGTATGTAGCCACGTCCTCGTCCCCGACCGGTCCGTTCCGGCAAGAGGGAGGCTTGCTGATGCAGGACCTCATAGGGGAGGAGCAATGTATCGACTCTTCCGTCTTCTTCGACGACGATGGCAAGGCATACTTGTACTTCGTACGCTTCACCGATGGCAATTACATCTGGATGTGCGACTTGGATGCGCGGCTCCGTCCTGTCCGTGGCACACTCCGTCCCTGTTTCGGTGTGTCCCAGCCTTGGGAACAGCATGAGGGGAAGGTTGCCGAAGGTCCCTTTGTCATAAAGCGCCGAGGCATCTATTATCTCACCTATTCCGCCAACGACTACAGGAGTCAGGACTATGGAGTAGGCTATGCCATTTCGACGTCTCCATACGGCCCGTGGCAGAAGTCCGACACCAATCCCATTCTCTTCCATCATGACGGACGCTACGGAACGGGGCATCACTCCTTTTTCAGGGATAAGAAGGATAGACTCCGCATTGTCTATCATGCCCACCATTCCTCCACGACAGTTCCTCCCCGTATGATGTATGTGGGTTCTGCCAAGTTCAGGAAGAAGGAACTAAGGGTTGTGTCGCATCATCCTTAGACCATAATCCCATTGTATCGGAAACAATGCAGAATAGGAGAAATCATGAATTGAAATTCCTGATATTCAAAACGATTGGATTACCGTTAAGTTCTTCCGTTTGCGTGATTTGTCGGATTATATAATTTGACCGATTCAGAACGCTACATTCCTATGGTGTGTTGTTCCTTATTGTCTATATGAACGTAAATAAGCATGGCTATTGCCAAAATATCTACCAACAGAAACATAACAATTGCTCCGTTCATTTTCGACCTCCTTTCTTCTTTTGTGATGCTATGAATTTATCCCTCTTGTCTTCGCTTCTAAGAATTATGGAACCAGCTATGAAAGCAAAGAGTGCCGTGAAAGTGGCAATGGATACTACGATAGATTTTTCATCAAATCCACCAAATAGCTCCTTAAGGATGACAGCTGTGACGATGTATTTTGCTATGTCAAGAAACCATTTGCCTATCTCACGTTTCATATCAATAATGTATTTACCATATATCTCATGTCCCTTTATTGGGCCAATACGACGCAAAAGTAAGGAAAAATTCTCTTTGAACAAAGGAAAACGACGAAAAGTTGCTGGTGTGAAGGCATTAGTGACGTATTTTTATTTGTTAACATCGCAAGGTTCAACTGAAGTTTACGCCACATCCTGGTTTTCCGCCCACTGTTCGCATTGTCTCAGCACTACGTTCATGGCGTCTTCGGCCTCTTCTGGTGGGTACTTATACTGTTTCAGCAATCGTTTCACCAGTCGGCGCATGTTGGCACGTTCTGCCTCTCTGCGGTTCCAGTCGATGGTGCGGTTCCTTCTGAGCATGTCCGTCAGTTCCTTCGTCAGCGCCACAAGCTGGTCGTTCGTATAGAAGTCCTTTACGGCCTGTGGGCGAGTCAGCGCATCGTAGAAGGCTTTCTCTTCGTTCGTCAGCCCCAGGTTGTTGCCCTGTTGTTCGGCGTCCATCATTTCCTGAGCCAGTTTCAGCAATTCCTGGATGACCTCTTCGTTGGTCAGCAAGCCGTTGATATAGCGGTTGAGCGTTTCGCTGAATCGGTTGCTGAACAATTCGCCAGTGACGATGTTCGAGCGAATCATTGTCCGCACGCGGCCACGCAGCAAGTCTTCGAGCAACTTGGCTGCCAGGTTCTTTTCCTTCATCTTCCTGACCTCTTCCATGAATTTCTCATCAAAGAGGGAGAACTCGGTTTGCTCCACAAAGAGATTCTCCACCCCATCGCTCTGCACGCTCTGTTCTATAAGGGCTACGATGCGCTTGTTGATTTCCTTCTTGCTTATCTTGCCCGGAGCCTGGAGTCGTATAATCAGGATTCGTACCGATTCCATGAAGCTGACCTCAAAGCGCTCTTCCTCCACGAGAAGGGAACGGCAGAGGGTCACTGCCTGACGGAGCAGGGAGGCGTTCTTGATGAAGTCCTTGCAAGCCTCGGCTTTCACGGGCGCAATCAGGAAGTTGACAGCCCCTTTTATCAGCAGGGCGCGTTCGGCTGGCGAACCCTGATGGAACTTGCTGTAATTGTAGCCATGCAGCAGGTCGCGGCAGATTTCCAGCTTCTCCTTGAGCTCCGTGTATGCCCTTTCCTTGATGTCGTTGTTGCCGTAGTTGTCGCGGTCGCGCTTGGTATAGCGTTTCATGGCATCCTTCAGGGCGGCAGCAATGCCCACATAGTCAACAATCAACCCGCCCGCCTTCTCGGGAAACACGCGGTTGACTCGTGCTATGGCCTGCATGAGGTTGTGGTCCTTCATGGGCTTATACACATACATCGTTGCCAGCGACGGAACGTCGAAGCCCGTCAGCCACATATCCACCACGATGGCTATCTTCATGGGGTCGTTCTCGTCCTTGAACTTCTTGGCAAGTTCCTTCTTGTAGGCCTTTCCGCCGATGATGTCTGCCCATTCCTCTGGGTCTTTGTTGCCGCTGGTCATGACCACCTTCACCTTCTCTGTCCAGTCGGGCCGAAGTTCAAGGATGCGCTTGTAAATCTTCATGGCTATCGGACGCGAGTAGGCCACAAGCATGGCCTTGCCGCAGCAGATGTACTGGCGGCTGTCCTCGTAGTGCGTGATGATGTCCGTCACGAGGTCGTTGATTGTCGCGTCGTTGCCGAGCAGGGCATCCATGTGCGACATTTCCTTCTTGTTCTCTTCGAGGTCGGTTTCCGATGCGCCTTCTTCCCTCAGCTTGTCATATTCGGCATCTATCTGGGCCAGCACGTCGTCATTGAGTTTCAGCTTGATGACGCGGCTCTCGTAATAGACAGGCCTTGTGGCACCGTCTTTCACGGCCTGCGTCATGTCATAGACATCTATGTCGTCGCCAAAGACTTCGCGCGTGTCCCTGTCTTTGTCCGAAATGGGCGTACCAGTGAAGCCGATGTAGGAAGCATGGGGCAGTGAGTTGCGAATCTTGCGTGCCGCACCGATGTGCACGTTTCCCTCCGTGTCTATCTTCTCTTCCATGCCGTACTGGCCGCGATGTGCCTCGTCTGTCATCACGATGATGTTCTGTCGGTCCGACAGTGCCCCGTCCCAGTCGTCGAACTTCTGCATCGTGGTGAAGATGATGCCGCCCGAATGGCGGTTCTTCAGCAGGGCCTTGAGCGACGTGTCGTCCCCCTCCGCATTGCGGCTGGTGCATTGGACGGGGCGCTGACGAAGGAAGTCAACGGTGCGTGAGAACTGCCCGTACAGCTGTTCGTCGAGGTCGTTGCGGTCGGTTATCACCACAATCGTGGGATTCATGGCTTGCACCCTGGGATGGTGTGCCAGGAACACCATCGAAAGGCTCTTTCCCGAACCCTGTGTATGCCAGAACACCCCAATCTTGCCGTCGCCCTCTACGGCCTCCTCTGCCTTTCGTGCCGCTTTCTCCACGGCATAGTACTGATGGTATCCGGCAAGTATCTTGGCATAGCTGCCTTCGCGAACGTCAAAGAGGATGTAGTTCTTCAGGAGGTTCAGCAGCACCTTTGGTGTGAACACCGACCTGAAGGCCACGTCATAGTCGGCCACCTCTCCCGTTGGCTGTTTCCATTCCATGTATCGGTCTTCCTTGGCGGTCACTGTGCCTATCTTTGTGAGTGCCATGTCGCTCATCACGTTGAAGGCATTGTAGATGAAGAGCGAAGGAATGAACTTCTGGTAGTTGCGCAGTTGCAGGTAGGCTTCGCTGGCATCGGTCTCTTCGCGGCTTGGCGATTTCAGTTCGATGACCACCAGCGGCAGTCCGTTCACGAACACCACCATGTCGGGCCGCTTGGTGTCCAGTTCCTGCATGGTGTATTGGTTCACCACCAGGAAGTCGTTCTC
>JAEEGL012055034.1_pt1 | contig 18344 bp, 15 predicted proteins | sample 9134231 | NCBI WGS metagenome assembly JAEEGL01 (sample SAMN16246548, study PRJNA631951) | gut metagenome | biome: gut microbiome; feature: rumen; material: fiber-attached | host: Bos | place: Iran: Karaj | collected 2018-10 | reverse complement strand
TTTATCTGCTAAGAATTCTTCTTTTAATATTAATCCTTCAGGAGTATCAGTATATCTAACTCTTTTCCATTGATTAGCATGACTAAATTCATGTAGTAGTGCTCTTATAGTAAATAATAATTCATATCTTTTATCATGATTACCATTTTTATTAATAATTTTCTTATAATCATGTGGAAAACTATTAGATATATTAATGGAATTGTTTTTTGTATTATAATAGCCAACTTGATTTATTTTATTTAAAGTAAAGTTAATTGTGGTATTAAGTGAGTAATATTTTTCAATAATATTAAAAGCATCCATGATAAAACTCCTATCAAGGTTTTTATTTTTATGGATATATTCTTCTATTAAAGACACTAATTCTTGTTCCATAATACCCCTTCTTTTTATGGCTATTTATTATAGCATAAATGTGTAAAAATTCAAGCTTTTTAATGACTTAGAGCCTGTAAAATGGTATACTATAAGTAGTAGAGGTAATGCTTATGAACTATTTAGACAACTTAAATAAAGAACAATTAGAAGCGGTTAAACATAAAGATGGACCTTGTCTAGTAGTAGCAGGAGCAGGATCTGGAAAAACTAAAGTATTAACTACTAGAATAGCTTATTTAATAGAAAATGGCATTTATAGTGGTAATATATTAGCTATAACATTTACTAATAAAGCTAGTAAAGAAATGAAAGATAGAATTAGTAAAATAGTAGATAATAATTATGCTTTTGTTGGAACATTTCATTCTTTTGGATTACGTATTATAAAAGAAAATTATGAACTATTAGGACTTACTAAGAACTTTACTATATTAGATAGTGAAGATGTATTAAGTATTATTAAGAAGATATTAAAAGATAAAGGATATAATCCTAAAGAAATAGCACCAGCATATATAAGAAATAGAATTAGTTTTATAAAAAATGAAATGTTAAATGATGGTGAAATAAATAAATTCTTTAATACTGATATAGAGAAAATAGCTAAAGATATTTATTTTGAATATGAAAAAGTATTAAGAAAGAATAATGTAGTAGATTTTGATGATTTATTAAAATTACCTGTTACATTATTTATGAATAATAGTGAAGTATTAGATAAATATCAAGATAAGTATCAATATATTTTAATTGATGAATATCAAGACACTAATGAAGTACAATATAAGTTAGTTAAGATATTAGCTAGTAAATATCGTAATCTATTTGTAGTAGGAGATCAAAATCAAGCTATATATGGATTTAGACAAGCTAATTATAAAAATATAGTTAATTTTGAAAAAGATTATCCTGATGCTAAAGTAATAGTGTTAAATCAAAATTATAGGAGTACTACTAATATATTAAATGCTGCTAATTCAGTTATTAAGAATAATGTTAATAGAAAAGAAGTTAATCTATTTAGTGAGTTAGGTGAAGGAGTTAAAGTTAAATATTTACGAAGTAATGATGATAAGGGAGAAGTAAATATTGTTATTAATGAAATAAAAGAATTATTAAGTAGTGGATATAAGAAAAGTGATATAGCAATTTTTTATAGAACTAATGCTCAATCAAGAATATATGAAGAAGCAATGCTTAAAGAAAACTTTCCATATAAAGTAGTAGGAGCATTCTATTTCTATAAAAGAAAAGAAATAAAAGATTTAATTAGTTATTTAAAATTAATTGCTAATCATGATGATGATATAGCACTAAAAAGAATAATAAATGAACCTAAAAGAGGAATAGGTAATAAAACAATTGAAAATCTTGAAAGTATATCTAATAGTGAAAATAAATCTATGTTTGAAGCCATTAGTAAAGGAAAAGAATTAGAATTTAAAAATATTATTTTAGAGTTAACTAAAGATAGTGAGAATATGTCTTTAACTGAGTTAATTGATGATATATTAATTAAAACTGGTATAAAAGATGAATTAGATAAAGAAAACACTTTAGAAGCAGAATTAAGACTAGATAATTTAATGGAATTTAGAAGTATAACTGAGTCTTATCAAAATGTTACCGGAAGTGTTAACTTACAAGATTTCTTAGATGAAATAAGTTTAATCGCAGATATTACTGAACATCAAAATGTTGATGATGCGATTACTCTAATGACTCTTCACTCAGCTAAAGGTTTAGAGTTTAAAGTAGTATTTATGGTAGGAATGGAAGAGGGATTACTTCCACATAGTAATTCTTTTGATGAAGCTGATGGCATAGAAGAAGAAAGAAGACTATGTTATGTTGGAATAACAAGAGCTAAAGAAAGATTATATATTACTAATGCTAAAATGAGAATGCTTTATGGAAGAGAAAGTATGAATCCACCATCTAGATTTATTTCAGAAATTAATAAAGATTATTTAGAATCAAATACTATTGAAGAGAAAAGAATTGATAAATCACTTTTATATAGTGAAGAAGATTCTTTATATAAATCAGGAGATATAGTAAATCACTTATCATTTGGAAAAGGAGTGGTTGTAGGAGTAGATGAAAGATTTGTAACAGTAGCGTTTAATAAGAGATTTGGAATAAAGAAATTTTTAAAAAATTATAAAGGATTAAGGAAAGAAAAATAATATGAAAATAAGAAAGTGTATAATACCAATAGCAGGTAGAGGAACTAGATTTTTACCAATTACAAAAGCAGTATCTAAAGAGATGTTACCAATACTTAATAAGCCATCTATTTATTATCAAGTTAAAGAATGTATAGATAGTGGAATAGAAGAAATAATATTTGTAGTGGGTCATCATAATGAAAGCTTAGTTAAAAAGTTCTTTAGTAAAGATCATGATTTAGATGAATTTTTAGATAATGATTATAAAAAAGAAATGATTAAGGAAATAGATGATATACTAAGTAAAGTAGATATTAAGTATGCAGTGCAAGATGAAAGATATAGAGGATCAGCAGGATCAGTTTATGCTGCAAAAGAATATATAGATAAAGATGAATACTTTGCAGTAATGTTTGGTGATGATTTAGTGATGTATGATAATCCTCCTTTAAAAGAATTAATAGAGTATCATTATATATGTAATACTAATGTATTAGGTATAGGAGATATTCCAGATAATTTAATAACTAAATATGGACTTATTAAATATAAAAAAGATAATATTGTAGATAGTTTTGTGAATGTAAGCAATATAGAAGATGCTCCTAGTAAAGAAAGTTTACTAGGAAGATTAATAGTACATAGTACAGTGTTTGATAAAATATTATCTGGAGAAAAAGTTAAGAATAATGAATATGGATTACCTAGAATATTATTAAGTTTAGATGAAGATTTAAGAACATATAAGTTTAGTGGTAATTATTATGATATAGGTAGTGTAGAAGGATTTATTAAAGCTAACATTATGTTTGGTATTAAAAATAAAATAATAAGTAAAGAAACTATTAAAAGTTTACTAGAAAAGGAAGTGTAAGATGAAAAAAGAATTAACTTTATTAGTACTAGCAGCTGGTATGGGATCAAGATTTGGTGGTTTAAAGCAAATTGAACCAGTAGGACCAAATAACGAATTTATAATTGATTATAGTGTTTATGACGCTATAAAAGCTGGATTTACAAAAATAGTATTTGTTATTAAAGAAGAAAATTATGAAATATTTAAAAGTACTATTGGAAAAAGAGTAGAAGATAAAATAAAAGTAGAGTATGTATTTCAAAAGATGGAAGATGTACCAGAAGGTGTAGTTATACCTGAGGGTAGAGTAAAACCTTTAGGAACTGCTCAAGCAGTGTATGCTGCAAGAAATGTTATAAAAGAAAATTTTGCTATCATTAATGCAGATGATTTTTATGGAAGAGATGCTTATATGAAAGCTTCAGAATTCTTAAATAATTGTGAAGATAATGAATATGGTAATATTGCTTATAAAGTAGGTAATACTCTAACTTTAGTAGGAGCAGTTAAAAGAGGAGTATTATTTACAGAAAATGGTATTCTTAAAGATATAAAAGAAAGTTCTATTGAATATGTTGGTGATAAAATAATAGCAACCCCTTTAGATGGTGGAGAATCTTTTGAAATAGATTTTGATATGCCAGTATCTATGAATTTATTCTGTTTTACACCTAAAATATTTGAATATATAAGTAATAATATAAAAGCTTTCTTTATAAATAATAAAGATTTATTAACATGTGAATATTTAATACCTAATGTAGCATTCTTAAGTGCAAAAGAAAATAATAAACCAATAAGAATAATTGAAACTGATAGTAAATACTATGGAATGACTTATAAAGAAGATTTAATTGATTTAAAAAATGGAATTAATAGTGAGATAGAAAAAGGAACATATAATAGTAATTTATGGGGGTAAATATGAATATAAAAGAAAGGATAGAAGAGCTTACTAATATATTAAATGATGCTAATTATAACTACTATGTACTTGATAATCCAACTATTACTGATGCTGAATATGATAAGTATTTAAGAGAGTTAATTAATTTAGAAGAAAAGTATCCTGAGTATGTTCAAGCAGATAGTCCAACTAAGAGAGTTGGAGGAGAAGTACTAGATAAGTTTAATAAAGTAAGTCATAAAATACCTATGCTTAGTTTAGGTAATGTATTTAATATAGATGAAGTTAGAGACTTTGATAGTAAGATAAAGAAAGCTGGGATTAATCCTGAATATGTATGTGAATTAAAAATAGATGGGTTAAGTGTTTCTTTATTATATGAAAATGGAGTACTAGTTAGAGGAGCAACTCGTGGTGATGGTGTAGTAGGAGAAGATATTACTCATAATGTTAAAACGATTAAAGTAATTCCTATGAAATTAAAAAGCAATGTGTCAATTGAAGTAAGAGGAGAAATCTATATGGAAAAAGAAACTCTTCTTAGAATAAATAAAGAAAGAGAAGAAAAAGGTGAACCATTACTTCAAAATGTAAGAAATGCAGCAGCAGGTAGTATAAGACAATTAGACTCTAAAGTAGCAGCTAAAAGACACTTAAATAACTTTATCTATCACCTTCCTAACCCTCTGGATTATGGCATCACAAAGCATAGTGATGCTCTAGAGTATATGAAAGAGTTAGGATTTAAAATAAATCCTAACAACAGAGTAGTAAAAAATATTGACGAAGTAATTAACTTTATAGAAGAATATACTAAAAAAAGAAATGATCTTCCATATGAGATAGATGGAATAGTTATTAAAGTTAATGATATAAATGAACAACAAACTTTAGGATTTACTTCCAAATATCCTAAGTGGGCTACTGCTTATAAATTTCCTGCAGAAGATGCTTTAACAAAATTAACAGATATTATATTTACTGTAGGAAGAACTGGTAAGATTACTCCTAATGCAGTTTTAGAGCCAGTATTAGTAATGGGTTCAACTATTAGAAGAGCAACATTACATAATGAAGATTATGTAAGAGAATTAGGCCTTAAAATAGGAGATACAGTAATGGTTCATAAAGCAGGAGATGTTATTCCTGAAGTAAAAGGTTATCTTCCTGAAAGACGTACTGGTATTGAAAAAGAATTTAAGATGATTGATAGTTGTCCTATATGTGGAACTAAGTTAATTAAGAAAAATGATCAAGTAGATTTATATTGTCCTAATGAAGAATGTCCTGCAAGGGGAGTTGAAAGTTTAATTCATTTTGCAAGTAGAGATGCTATGAACATAGATGGTTTAGGAGAAGAAATAATTGAAGATTTCTTTAATGAAGGGTTCTTAAAAGAAATAACTGATTTCTATCATTTAAAAGATTATGAAGAAGATATATTAACTTTAGAAGGATTTGGTAGAAAAAGTTTTGATAATATGATAGAAGCTATTTTAAATAGTAAGAGAAATAGCTTAGATAAATTATTGTTTGGATTAGGAATTCCTGGAGTAGGAAGTAAAACTGCTAAACTACTTTCAGAGTATTATGGTAATATTGATAATTTAATGAACGCTAGTGAAGAAGAATTATTAGGAATAAAAGATATTGGAGAAACATTAGCATTAAATATATGTAATTATTTTAAAGAAAATAGAGATTTAATTAATAAGTTAAAGATGTTAGGTATTAATATGAATTATTTAGGAGTTAAGAAAAAGACTAATTCATTTATTACTGGTAAAAAGTTTGTTATGACTGGAACAATATCATTTATGGCTAGAGATGAAATAAAAGCTTTAATTGAAGAGTATAGTGGATCTTTCTCTGAAAGTGTAAGTAAGAAAACAGATGTAGTAATTGTGGGAGATGCACCAGGAAGCAAATATGATAAAGCTAAAGAATTAGGTATTACTATTTGGAATGAAGAAATGTTTAAAGAAGTAGTTAATAAGTTAAATGAAGAATAAGTAAATATACTTATTCTTTTTATGTAAAAAAGTGACAAATTACATTTACATTACACTAAAAATAGATTAATATAAAAGGTAATAAGAAACGAGGGAAGCATGATAAAAAATAACTTTGACGACATTTACTATCCAGAAAACTTGAATGAAATATTGTATAAAAATGTTGATGAAAAAATGATTGACCATATTAGAAGGGCAAATATAGGATTTAGCAATGATACATCGATGTCTTTTATGGGATTTAGAATATCATATAAGGAATTATTTGAAAACATTGAAAAATACTCAAAGTCTCTAAAAAAATATGGATTGAGTAAAGGTGATTGTATTGCTTTAGCAATGCCTAATGTTCCTGAAACAGTTTATTATTTTTATGCCTGTAATGAGATTGGTGTTACATCTTATTTGATGGATCCACGTAGTTCTTTTGACAATATGATAAAATGTATTAAAGAATCAAATTCGAAATTGTTTGTATGTGAAATGGGTACTTATTATAGTAAAGTTGCTAATAATATAGATAAGCTTCCATTGGATAATGTTATTGTTTCTTCGCCTTTATATACTTTGGAAAGCAATAAGTCTCAATTAAATGGTAAACAATTATTAGCGGCATATTTATATGAATTAAAAAGACAAGCTGAAGAGATAAAATTATTATCAAAAAATAATAGTAAAAAATTATTTCAACATAAATTTTTAAGATTATCAGATAAGTTTATCGGAAATTATTGTGAAAAATATGATCCTGAAATTCCTGCTATAATAGTTAATACAAGTGGAACAACTGGTGGAGAAGTAAAAGGAGCTATTCACACTAATAGAAACTATAATATATTTACAAATCAAATTCCTTTAATTACAAAAGAGTTAAATAGAGGAAATACTTATTATGGATATGTTCCTTATTTTTCAATGTATGGCTCTTGTGTTGGTATGCACACTGCTTTAACTTATGGAATTGTTATTGACAATATTCCAAAATTTGATGGCGAAAAATCATTAAGGGAAATAATAAACAGCAAGGCAAATATTCTAGTTGCAGTTCCTAGTATGGTTGAAAAATTGACAGAAATGTATGAAAAAGATAATATAGATGCATCTCATGTAAAGCAATATGTTATAGGTGGAGATAATGTTGATCCTGCCAAATTTAAAAAAGAAAATGAAATACTATTAAAAAGAGGAATGTCAAGTAAAATAATTTTTGGGTATGGTGCATCTGAAGTGCTTCCTATTGCAACAACTACAGATGATGATAGAACTCATCTTTCTGGTAGTGTTGGAATTCCTTATCCTGGGGTTTCAATTAAAGTTATTAATCCTGATACTTTTGAAGAATTGGAATGTATGGAGGAAGGAGAAATATACACTAACACTCCAAATATGATGGTTAAATATTTAAATAGAGATGAAGAAACAAGCCAAGTATTTAGATATTTTGATGGAGTAAAGTATTTTAAAACTGGTGATAAAGGATATATTAATGAAAACGGATTATTATTTTTAACAGGAAGGTATAAAAGACTTATGAAAAGACCTGATGGTCATCAAACTAGTCCAATTCCTATAGAAAATGCTATAAGCTCTTTTCCAAACGTAAAAGAGTGTGCTGTAGTTGGAATTAAAAATAGTAAAATGAGTAATGGTGTAGTTCCAACTGCATTTATAGTATTAGATGAAGTTGGAAAGTCTATAGATAAAATAGAAATTGTTAAAAATATTGCTGAGCATTCATTAGTCAATGTTAGTGGAGAAAGAGAAATTGCTTTAGCATATGTTTTTGTTGATAGAATCCCTTTAACGATAAATGGAAAAGTGGATTTTGTTAAATTGTCTAAGTATAGTTTTGAGGATTTAGATTATTATTTAATTGATGATCCAATTAATAAAGAATATTTTGATAATGATAGTACTGAATTTATTAAAATAAATAAAGGAATATCTAGGACTTTATTAAAATAACAGTTTATGATATACTAAGTATAGTAATATAGAGGTGTGCATTATGATAGGAAACATTTCATTTACTTTGCTTAGTTTTTTTTATATAACATTATTAACTATAGTGTATTTTTCAAAGCCAAGAGTAGAAAGCAAAGAAACTAAAATTTATGGATATATAATATTAATCACAATGATAGGAGTTTGCTTATCACTAGGTACATATTATTTTATGCTTAATATGGAAAGATTTAAATTTTTGAATTTTGTGTTTTCAAGAGGATATTTAATATTTATACTAGCTTATTTATATTCTATGACTTTATATGTAGTTTATATATGCTTTATAGGTAATGATAAAAAAAAGTATTTTGAGTATAATTCTTTTTGGATAATTACTTTTATATTTATTCTTCTTTCAGTAGCCGCTTTATTATTACCATTAGAGTATTCTGTTTCTGACAAAGTAGTTTATTCTTATGGTCAAGCAGCATCATTTATATTTACAGTTACTAGAGTATCTGCTGTTATGTGGATAATATCTTTAATAGCAAAAAGGAAAAAAGTTAATTGGAAAAAGAACTTGCCGATGATTGCCTATATCATAATAGGTTCTATAGTTTCAATTATTCAAAGAAGCCATCCAGAATTATTATTATCTACATCAATGTTAGTATTTGTAACATTTCTAATGTATTTTACAATTGAAAACCCTGATGTTAAGATGATCGAAGAACTAAATGCTGCTAAAGATAGAGCAGATAAAGCTAATAAAGCTAAGACTGACTTTTTATCTAGCATGAGTCATGAGATTAGAACACCACTTAATGCTATCGATGGATTTAGTCAATTGATTATGGAAGAAGATAATATTAATACTATTAAAGATGAAGCAAGAGACATAATGGTAGCTAGTCAAAACTTATTAGAGATAGTAAATGGAATATTAGATATTTCTAAGATAGAAGCTGATAAATTAGAAATAGTTAATACATGTTATAATTCAAAAGAAGTATTAGATGAGTTAGTTAGATTAACTAAAGCAAGAATTGGTGAAAAGCCATTAGATTTTCGTGTAAATATTGCTAAAGATATACCAGAGTATTTAAATGGTGATTATATTAGAGTTAAACAAATAATTATTAACTTACTTACTAATGCTGTTAAATATACTAAAGAAGGATTTGTAGAATTTAAGGTAGAATGTGTAATAGTAAAAAATAATGTATGTCGTTTAATTGTATCGGTAATAGATAGTGGTATAGGTATCAAGAAAGAAAATGTCGAAAAACTATTTACTAAGTTTGAAAGATTTGATAAAGATAAGAACATGACTATTGAAGGAACTGGATTAGGTCTTGCTATTACTAAAAAACTAGTTGACTTAATGCATGGAAAAATAGTTGTTAATTCTGTTTATGGAAAAGGTTCAACATTTACAGTATCTATTGATCAAAAGATAGCTTCTAAAGATCAAGTAGTAGTTAAAGAAAATAAAAATAAAGATAATACTAAGATTAATGCTAAAGGTAAGAAGGTATTAATAGTAGATGATAACTTAATTAATCTAAAAGTAGCAGATAGATTATTATCATCTTATAAGGTTGCAACAGAATGTGTTTCTAGTGGATTTGATTGTATTAAAAAGATTGAAGAAGGAAATAAATATGATTTAATCTTAATGGATGATATGATGCCTAAAATGAGTGGAGTTGAAACATTTAAAAAACTATGTGAAAAAGATGATTTTAATACTCCAACAGTAGCACTTACTGCTAATGCAATAGCAGGAATGAAAGAAAATTATTTAAAACAAGGATTTAATGATTATATTTCTAAGCCAATAGATAAGAAAGAATTAGAAAGAGTTTTAAAAACTTATTTAAATTGAAAATTATAAATAATATGTTATAATTTAGATAGTAGGGAGTGGTTATATGAGAGATGTTAGTATTTTAACTGATAATGGAGTTGATTTAAATAGTGCTCTAGAGCTTTTAGGAGATTTATCATTTTATGATGAAACACTAGAAGCATTTCTAGAAGAAAATAAAACTAGAATAGAAAATATAAAAAAATATAAAGAAGAACAAAATATGCCAGATTATGCTATTTTAGTTCATGCTTTAAAAAGTGATTCAAAGTATTTAGGATTTAAAGAACTAGCAGATATTGCTTATGAACATGAAATGGCTAGCAAAGCTAATAATGTTGATGAAGTAGATAGTAAGTTTGATAAGTTAATGAAAACAGTAGATAAATATACTGAACTTGCAAATAAATATTTAGGGTAGGTGATATTGTGAAGAAAATATTAGTAGCAGATGACTCAAAAATAATTAGTAATATTGTTGATAGAGCATTTAGAGAAGAATATGAAATAGTAACAGCTTATAATGGAAAAGAAGCAATTGATGTTATTAAAAATAATGTTGATGATTCTATTATAGGAGTATTACTAGATCTTAATATGCCTGAAGTTGATGGATTTGCTGTACTTGATTATTTTAAAGAAAATAATCTATTTAAAAGAATTCCAGTATGTATTATTACTGGTGATGTAGCTAAAGATAGAATCGATAGAGCATTTAATTATGATATAGTTGATGTTCTAGCTAAACCATTTACATTTGAAAGTGTAAGAGGAGAAGTTGAAAAGATTATTAATCTAAGCTCAATAAGATGATGTATACACATCATCTTTTTTATTGAATAAAGGTGTAAAATAGTTGTCTACTATGTTGAAGAAGTCCGTATTTATTGGTAAAATTAATATGGTGATTGTATGGCAAAATCGAATTATGATGCATCGTCTATAAAAATACTAGAAGGACTAGAGGCTGTTAGAAAGCGTCCTGGTATGTATATAGGAAGTACTGATAAAAGAGGACTTCACCATTTAGTTTGGGAAATAGTAGATAATGGTATTGATGAAATAATAAACGGTTATGGTAATTATATTAAAATAGTGCTTCATAAAGATGGTTCTATCACAGTAGCGGATAATGGACGTGGAGTGCCAATTGGAATGCATGAAAGTGGTAAATCAACTCCAGAAGTTATTTATACAATTCTTCATGCTGGTGGAAAATTTGAAGAAGGGAATTATAAAGTATCTGGTGGTCTTCATGGTGTTGGTGGCTCAGTAGTAAATGCTTTATCTAAAAAAATGGATGTAATAATCTATAGAGAAGGTGTTATTTCTAACATTAGATTTTGTGATGGTGGAAAAGTTGAATCTCCTTTAAAAACTATTGGTAAATCAAATAAAACTGGTACTGTAGTAACATTTTTACCAGATTATGATGTATTTAAAAACTGTAGTTTTTCTTTTACAACTATTTGTGAAAGAATGCAAGAAAGTGCTTTTTTAATTCCTAGTGTAACTATTGAAGTTAAAGATGAAAATACAGATAGATGTGAAAAGTATCATTATGAAGATGGATTAACTAATTTTATTGAATATATAAATGAAGGAAAGAATACTTTACATAAAGTATTAAGTTTTAATGGTGTTAAAAATGGTATAGAAGTAGATATTGCAATGCAATATACTGATACATATAATGAAGAAGTTATATCATTTGTAAACAATGTTAAAACAGGTGATGGTGGTACTCATGAAGTAGGTTTTAAAACTGGTATTACTAAAGCATTTAATGATTATGTAAAGAGTAATGATGTATTAAAGGGTAAGAGTAGTACTTTTGATGGGTCTGATGTAAGAGAAGGGTTATCTGTTGTTATTAGTTTAAGAATACCTGAAGATAAATTACAATTTGAAGGACAAACTAAAGGTAAGTTAGGTACTCCAGAAGCTAGAAGTATTACAGAAAGTATTACTTATGAGAATATTAAGTTTTATTTAGAAGAGAATAAAGAAATAGCGTTAACTATAATTGATAAAGCATTAAAGAGTAAAGTAGCAAGAGAAGCTGCTAGAAAAGCTAGAGAGCAAGTAAGAAATGGAACTGGTAATAAAGCTAATAAAGAAAGAGTACTATCTGAAAAGTTAGCTAAAGCTACTAGTAAAGATTATGCTAAAAATGAATTATTCTTAGTAGAGGGGGATTCTGCTGGTGGTAGTGCTAAATCATATCGTGATAGAGAACATCAAGCTATTCTTCCTTTAAGAGGAAAAGTATTAAATACAGAAAAAGCTTCTATTCATGATATTGAAAATAATGCTGAACTAAGACAAATAGAGTGTGCTATTGGTGCTGGTCTTGGTGAAACATTTGATTATCGTGATTCTAACTATGGAAAAGTTATTATAATGACTGATGCTGATGTTGATGGTTCACATATTCAAGTACTTTTAATAACATTCTTTTATCGTTATATGCGTCCTTTAATTGAAGAAGGTATGCTTTATATAGCAACACCTCCATTATATTCAATTGAAGTAGGTAGTAAAGGTGAAAAAGAATATATTGCTACAGATGAAGAATTAGAGATAAGAAAGAAAACATTAAAAGGGGATCCTAAGATACAAAGATTTAAGGGTTTAGGAGAGATGAATGCAGATGAATTATATGAAACAACTATGAGTCCTAAAAATAGAAGATTAATTAGAGTAACATTAACTGATGCTGCTTTAGCAGAGAAAAGAATACATGTGTTAATGGGAGATGAAGTTGCTCCTAGAAAAGAATGGATTAATGAAAATGTTGACTTCACTCTAGAAGACGATTTTAGGAAGTAGGTAAGTTATGGCAAAGAAAAAAGAATCATTAGAAAATATTGTTGAAAAAATATCTGATTATAGCTTACATGAACTTATGGAATCTGGATTTGGTAGATACTCTAAAGAGATAATTCAAGAAAGAGCATTACCAGATGTAAGAGATGGATTAAAACCTGTACAAAGAAGAATATTGTTTGCAATGAAAAAAGCAGGTTATACATGTAATAAACCATATCAAAAGAGTGCAAAAGCAGTTGGATATATTATGGGTAATTTTCATCCTCATGGGGATTCATCTATTTATGATGCCTTAATAAGAATGAGTCAACCATGGAAGATGAGAGAAACATTTATAGATATTCATGGTAATAATGGATCAATTGATGGTGATGGACCTGCTGCAATGCGTTATACAGAGGCACGTCTTTCTAAAATAGCAGAATTAATGCTAGGGTCAATTGAAAAAAATACTGTAGAAATGGCTTGGAACTTTGACGATACTGAACGTGAACCAACAGTTTTACCAGCTAGATTTCCAAATCTTTTAGTAAATGGTTCAACTGGTATTTCAGCAGGATATGCTACAGATATTCCTCCACATAATTTGTGGGAAGTAATTGATGCTACAATTAAAAGAATTGATGCCCCTAACTGTAGACTAGAAACAATAATGGAAATACTTCCTGGTCCAGACTACCCAACTGGTGGTGTCTTAGAGGGAAAAGAAGAATTAATAAAAGCTTATAAAGAAGGAAAAGGAAAAGTAGTCTTAAAAGGGGAAGCAGAAATAGTTAAAAATCAAATAATTATTAAATCTATTCCATATGAAGTAGTAAAAGAACAATTAATTAAGAAAATAACTGATATTAAGTTAGATAAAAAAGTAGAAGGTATTAATGATATAATTGATGAATCTGATCATGAGAATATGGCTAGAATAGTTATTGATTTAAAGAAAGATGCTAACTCACAAAATATATTAAATTATTTATATAAGAATACTGATTTACAAATTAATTATAATTTTAATATGGTTGCTATTGTAAATAGAAGACCTAAATATGTTGGTGTGCTTGAGATATTAGATGCTTTTATAGCGCATCAGAAAGAAGTGGTAACTAGAAGAACAGAATTTGATTTAGAACACGCTAAAAAAGAATTACATATATTAGAAGGTTTAATAAAAGCAATATCTATTTTAGATAAAGTAATAGCAACTATAAGAAAAAGTAAAAATAAGAGTAATGCTATTGAGAATTTAGTTAATGAATATAAATTTACATTTGATCAAGCTAAAGCAATTGTTGAATTACAATTATATAGATTAACTAATACTGATGTAGTTGAATTACAAGAAAAAGTTGATAGTTTAAAGAAAACTATTGAGGCTTTAACAGCAATTTTAAGTGATGAAGAAGCTTTAAAATATGTTATGAAGAAAGAACTAAAACTTATTAAGAAAGAATTTGGAGATAAAAGACGTACTAAAATAGTTGATGAAATAACAGATATAAAAGTAGATATGACTAGCATGATTCCAAAAGAAAATGTATTAGTAGTAGTAACTAATGAAGGATATGTTAAGAAGGTATCTATTAAATCTTATAATTCATCTAATGATAGTGATACAGTCTTAAAGCCAGGAGATTATGTTACTAATATATTTGAAACTAGTACTCTTGATAATCTAGTAGTATTCACTAACTTAGGTAATTATGTTTTCGTTCCTGTTCACAAAATATTTGAAGCTAAATGGAAAGAATTAGGTAAACACATAAGTAATATAGTACCACTAGCAGAATCTGAAAAAGTAGTAGGATCATTTATAATAGAAAGTGATAAAATATTAACTTTATTTACTAAAAAAGGAATGGTAAAGAGAATTAATATGAATGAACTAGTAGTACAAAGATATAATAAAACAATGACTGCTATTAAATTAAAAGATGATGATGAATTAGTTAGTGTTAGTTATAATAACTCTGAAACAGTTATAATTACTAAGAATTGTTATTATTTACGCTATCTATCTGAAGAAATTCCAGTAGTAGGAGTTAAAGCAGCGGGAGTTAAAGGAATTAAGTTAGATAATGATGAAGTTATATATGGATCATGTATAAGTGATGATATTGAATATATTAATGTATTTACTAATAACAATACTGGTAAGAGAATTAAACTAGAAGAGTTAAAGAAATTAACTAGAGCTAAGAAAGGTAACTTACTTATTAAGAGAAATAAAACAGTTACTTATAATGTAGTTAATGCTTATATAACTAATAGTAGGGATACTATACTAGTAAAAAAAGATAGTGAAGTAGTTGAAATCAAAAATAGTGAAATACCTATTATGGATACTTTAAGTAATGGTAGTAGTATAACTAAAGGTCATGTTGATGAATATGCTTTAAAACATAACTTTATGAAAGTATATAATAATGAAGCTAAAAAAGAAGAAGTAGTAGAAGAAAGAATTGAAAGACAAGTTTCTTTTGATGAATTCGCTAAAGATTTTAAACTATAATATAATTATAATAGAAAGGAAGAATAAAAATGGAGGAAAAGAAAAATAATCATTTAACAATTGTTTTGTTAATAATAATCTGTTTATTAGTTGGGGTAATAGGTTGGTTTGGAGGAAAAGCTTTTTATGCTTCTAAATGCAAAGAAGGTAGTGCTCCAGCACCAGTAGAAACTGATACTGATGCTGTTAAGCAATATACTTACAGTGAAATAGCAGGCATATATTATGCAAAGTATGAATATACTGAAGTTCAATGTGATGATGTTGAAAACATGAAAACTGAATTAAAATTATATGAAGAAGGTACTTTTAAAATTAGTATGGAAGCTTGTATAGAAAGTAGTTATTATGGTAATTACTTAATTGATAATAATACTATTAAGCTATATCCATTATATTTTACAGGTAGTGGTTGTGGTGTTAGTAAAGTATCTGAATCAGTTCCAACTATGGTAGAGTTTAAAATAAATGATGATAAGACTTTGTCTAATGAAAAATTCTTTGTAACTAATGCATCTTTTAAAAACAAGCCTGATTATGTAAAAGCAAATGGAGAGCTAGAAAGTCTTAGTGAAAGAAGAAAGAACTTCAATGCTGAAGTAGACTGCTTAATTAATTAATAAAATCACCTAATAATACATAGTATATATTAGGTGATTTTTATATGAATAAAAAAGAATTATTTAAAGAATTTATTAAGAATAAACCAGAGTTAGTAGAGTTTATAAAGAATAAAGAAATGACTATGCAACAGTTTTATGAAATATATGATGTTTATGGAGAAAATGAAGAAGCATGGAAGCCATATTTAAGTAGTAATAATACTACTAAATTATCTGATATTATAAAAGGAATAAACCTAGATGATGTGCAAAAGCATATAAATACAGCCCAAAAAGCTTTAGGAGCAGTAGGAGATTTAGCTACTAAAAAAGAAGAAACTTTATCTAATTTAATAAAGGGACCATTAGAATCTAGACCATTAAATAAATTCTTTGAGGATTAATATGGATTATATATTACAAAGAAAGTTATATGAAGATAAAAACTTTAAAAGATATTTAGAAGAGAATAGTAATTATATTAAATACTTAAATAGAGATCCTAATTACTATAGTGAATTTATGAAATTAATGAAAGAAAATTATAAAGAAAGACCTAGAGATAAGATTAATAACGCAATAAATACTATTAATATAGTGTCATCTATAATAGATACTATTAATTAGTATTTATTTTTTTATTAAATAATCATTTATATCATATTTTTCTTCTTTAGTATCTAAAAACAAATCATTCTTAAGCGGTTTAAATGTTAATATTCCCATTGCTATATATGTAATAATAATTATAGATGCTCCTATACACTTCTCATATTTAATATAATCTAACTGTAATAATTTATAATTAATGTAATTAACTATAAATATACTTATAATCATTACTGTAATAGCTACTATCATATTTTCTCCTATAGTATAGAATATAGGCAAAAATATTAATAAATAAATAGGAATTATTATAATACTTTTTATGGCACTACTTAATAGATAATTATTATTAATAATGTTATATTTTTTATTAATAAAGTATTCTATTATAGAAGATACTAATATAGTAGTAGTAAGCATTTTCATATGTTCCCATATACTTTCATTTACTGGAAAAAATATTGCTGTTATATAATTAGGTATTATTTTATAAATATAGTGTACTAAAAAAGATATTGCAGTAGCAAGTAAAGTATTTATAATAATCATTTTTTTACTATTCATATAAACACCCATTATTAGTATATTTATATTTTATAATTTTATACTTTTATGATATAATTTTTACTAAGTTTGGTGATTTTATGGAAGAATATAAAGAAATAGAAAGAAGTATAATAAAGAAGTTTCGAAAAGATATCTGGAGTAAGTTTATGAAAGCTATTACAGATTATGAATTAATAAAAGAAAATGATAATATTATGGTATGTATTAGTGGGGGAAAAGATTCATTTTTACTTGCTAAATGTATTCAAGAATTATCTATTCATGGAAAGTTTCCTTTTAAAGCTCACTATGTTACTATGAACCCTGGTTATAGTAAAGAAAATGAAAAATTAATAATAGAGAATGCTAAAAGACTTAATATACCATTAGAAATGTTTGAAACAGATATATTTGATATAACTAGTAAAGTTGGAGGTAATCCTTGTTATTTATGTGCAAGAATGAGAAGAGGACATTTATATAATAAAGCTAAGGAATTAGGATGTAATAAAATAGCTTTAGGACATCATTTTGATGATGTTATTGAAACAACTTTGTTATCTTTATTTTATGGAGCTGAAATAAAAACTATGATGCCTAAATTACATAGTGATAATTATGAAGGTATTGAACTTATTAGGCCATTATATTTAGTAAAAGAAAGTGCTGTAATAGCATGGCGTAATTTTAATAATTTGAAATTTTTAAATTGTGCTTGTAGGTTTACAGAAAATTGTTCTTTAGAAGACGCTAATGATGGTAAAAGATATGAAATGAAAAAGTTAGTAGATACACTTCGTAAAGAGAATAAAAACATAGATGATAATATATTTACTGCTCTTAATAATATTAATATGAATTGTATATTAGGATATAAAAAAGATAGTAAATATACTAGTTTTTTAGATAATTATAATAAATAAAAAAGATTCACTAGTTAGTGAATCTTTTAGTTTGTTTCATTAGTAGTATCAGTATTATTATCATTATTCTCTGGAACTAGATTACTAATATTGCTATCAATAGTTTTAGCAGTAATTGTTAATCCTGAACTACGATTTGATTTAAAGTTTTGATATGCAGATTTAACTATAAATGAATA
>JAEEGL016258947.1_pt1 | contig 18345 bp, 10 predicted proteins | sample 9134231 | NCBI WGS metagenome assembly JAEEGL01 (sample SAMN16246548, study PRJNA631951) | gut metagenome | biome: gut microbiome; feature: rumen; material: fiber-attached | host: Bos | place: Iran: Karaj | collected 2018-10 | reverse complement strand
GATATAATCACGCAATACTCTGTTCCTTTCCGCTCCGATATCTCTGCGACGGACAAAACCCGTCTCAATCCGTATATTCTGGCCCGTGATCGCACAGCAAGCGCGTGATCCGGCCGTGAATGGCAACTCATTTCTCTCTGTAGCCGTAATTCTTGAGCAAAACGTCGGAATCCCGCCAGTCCTTCCTTATCTTGACCCAGAGCCTTAAATAGACCTGTTTTTCAACCAGTCTTTCTATCTCATATCTGGCGGTGCTTCCTATCTTCTTGAGCATGCTGCCCTTCCTGCCGATTATTATGGCCTTATGAGAGTCCTTCTCGCAGATGATGACAGCCTCGATATTTACTATGTTCTCCTTCTCCTCCATCGTTTCGATGGTTACGGCTATACCGTGGGGGATCTCCTCATCAAGGCATTTCAGGGCCTTTTCCCTTATGATCTCAGCGATTATCTGCCTTACGGGCTGGTCTGTGACAGTATCCTCATCATAAAAGGGTTCGGAATACGGAAGATACTTAAAGGCCACCTTAACGAGCTCATCAAGATTGTCCCCCTTTATGGCGGAAACGGGAACTATGTCCGAAAGCTCACAGATATCCCTGTAGGCATCTATGACCTGAAGCACCTCTTCCTTTTTTACGGTATCGGTCTTATTGATAACTAGGATCACCGGAACCCTGACGTCCCTTAAGCTCTTTCCTATCTCCTGATCGGTCTTTCCTATGTAGGTCGATGCCTCTACGATCCACATCACCGCATCGGCGTCATTCAGGGTTGATCTTGCAACCCTGACCATATATTCACCGAGCTTGTTCTTTGCCCTGTGTATGCCCGGAGTATCCAGAAAAACGATCTGCCCCTCTTCACAGGTATAGACAGTCTGTATCCTGTTCCTCGTGGTCTGGGGTTTATTGGATGTTATCGCTATCTTCTGTCCGATCAGTCTGTTCATGAGGGTGGATTTACCCACGTTCGGACGTCCTATGATGGCTATAAAGCCCGCCTTTTTTTCCATGCCTGTCTCCCGCGCCGGTCTGCTCTTATTTTTTATCCGAAGCCTGTGACTTTCCGGGATCCGAGGAAGCGCCGCTTCCCTTTTTACTGTCATCCTTCATGATCGGCTTTCCGGTCATCGGATCATATCCCACGGGCTTTTCCCTTTTCTTTCTTTCCGCCTTCTCACGGCTCTTTTTAAGGATGACCCTTAAGATCAGGAATATGACCAGGGCCACAACTGCCAGAAGCAGAAGGAAAGGAAGCATGGCTACAAATATCACCAGCAGCTCCTTGAGCCCCTCAAGCATTGCGCTGCAGCTGTTTGAGAAGCTGTTTCCCATCCTCTCTAACAGGGTCTCCTCATGAGTAGGGGTCGGGGTATACTTAACCACCTCATGGATACTGATATTTACGGTTGAATACCGCACCTGGTTATCCATTGTACGCAGCCTTGACTCATAGGATTCAAGCTCATATCTCACCTCGGCAAGCCTTTCCTCAAGAAGGATAAGGGTCTCCAGGTCATCAGCGGTCTCTATCAGCTTGTTAAGCCTCTCATACTCGGTCTGGAGGGATTTCTTCTTTGCCTCCATATCCACGTAATTAAGGGTAACGTCATCTATGGATTCGTTACGGGAAAGGACGTTGGAATTCCCTGATATCTCCTCCACAAAAACGTCCATCTTATCAGCCGGTATCCTGGCTGTGATATAGGCGTATCTTTTCGTTGTCGATCCGTAATTGTCCCCGTTGATGCTGGTATTCTCGGGATAACCCCCAAGGCTGTTTATCCTGCTTAAGACCTTATCCACCAGCTCGTCAAAGGTTTCGGTCTCTACGTCCATATTTACGGTCTTGATGAGCTTTCTGTCATCAAGAGCGCCCTCGATCTCTGCCTCTGCCTCAGGATCATCGGTCAGAACGCCCTTGGAAACTTCAACGCCCGCTTCCCGGGCATATTCCTCCACGACCGGTTCTTCCATATCATAATCATAACTGTTATCGTAATAGCTTTCCTCATAAGCGCCGGCAGCAGCTGCCGCCGTATCCTCGTCCGCAGCATAGCTTTTAGAGGAAGCGGAATCAGAGGAACCGCATCCCGACAGGCAGGCCGCAGCCAGGGAAAAGCTCAGTAAAAACGGCAGATATACTTTTTTATTCATATGACACCTCCTCTTTGGATAGGTTCTATTCTGTATAAAGGTTTTCAACAGTATCGAAAAGCCCGGCCGCTTCCTCTAACTGAACCTCCCCGCCTATTACGCAGATATTGTCCTGGCCGGTTATCTCCCTGACATAGGGGGCAAGCTTTCTGATGTCCTCCTTCGTGCAGCAGAGCACCTCATCCCTCTCCTTCTGGATATTCTCATAGGAATCCCCGGAAAGGTATATGCTCATTGCCCTGGCTCCCTCGGCGGAGGGTGAAAGAGGCGCGTCGAGGGCAGCGATTGCCCCGATGATATTCTTTGTAAGATCTCTCTCATCGGGATCATAGTTTTCTACAAAGGAGCCCGCATCCTTAAACACCTCAAGGGTCCGTTCGAGGTTGGGATCCCTGTAGGAAACAAAGAACATGTTCCCCGTCCTGAGAAAAGCGCTCATGCAGCCGTAGGCTCCGCCCTTGACTCTTACATTGTTCCACAGGTAATCGTAGCCAAGGATCACCTTAAGCACCCTCAGGGCGCCGGTATATTCAAGGCCGGACTTTCTGAAATTCCCCGCGGCGGCAACATACTGAACCTTGGAAGCGCTCTTATAGCCTTCCTTTTTCTCGAGAGGCGGAAATACAAGCTCCTCCTCTTCATATTCCCCGTCATAAAGACAGCCGCAGAAGTCTCCCACAAGGCTCTTAAAATCCGATCCCTCAGCTTTTGTCTCTATATAGTCGGCAAAAAGGTTTTCCTTCCTGAACACCTTGTTCATACAGCTCTTCATCCCCTCGATAAGGGTGGTCTTTTCCTTTTCAAAATCCTTATCCAGCTTTTCGATATAGCGGTAAAAATCGATACCTGAGAGCATGTCGGTCAGCCTTGAGCTTTTGGAGATATGAGCCCTTGCCCTCAGGGATGCGGTCTGGTGCCCGCTTGAAAGCAGCTGCTCCTGAAGCCTTGATTTGAGCATTCCGATTATCTCCTTAAGCCTCTTTTCATCCGTAAGGACAGAAGTCGTAAGTATCTCCTTTATCATCCTGAAGGCAAAATCAAGCCGGTCGGAGAAAACCTTGGCGCTGAATTCGAACCTGCTGTCAAACTTTTCCGGGTCAGCCGCATCATAATATACCGAGATTCCCTCCCTTATGCCTCCGGAATTCTCGTTTATCTCGTTGAACAGCTGATTATATGTATAATTTTCGGTACTTACCATTCCCAGCACGTTCTTGAGCATGCCGAGATACTTTATATCGTCGCATCCCAGCTTATCGGTGGCAAAGCTTAAGGTAAGATAGCCGATCCCGTTGGTAAAGATATCGTGGGTAAGCAGTCTGACCCCGTCGATCTCATCCTCTTTGTAAGAGAACGGCCTGGCCTCCTTTTTTATGTCGGATATCTTAAGCAGAGGGATCGAGTTTACGGCCTCTTCGCTGTCCTCCTCTTCCTGATATGCTCTGAGAGCCTTCGTATCGGCAATGAGCCTGTCTATCTCCTCTGCCGTCAGCGATTCTTTGTAGCTTCTCAGCTTATCCCTGAGCTTATCATCGTTTTTTGCCGTAAGGCCCTTTTCGGGCTCGAGGATGACAACCGAGGAATGACTGTTGTTCAGCAGATATTTATCTATCAGCTCCTCAAAATAGCCGGTGTCGGCTTTTTCTCTCATAAGCGCATAGGTTTCGTTTGCAAGGATATGCCTGTAGGGATCTTCCTCATCATAGAGCCAGGAATCAAAGGCATTGAGCCCGTAGACCAGTCCCTTGGGATATGAGCCGAAATCCGCTTCCCTGTACTGGAACTCAAAGGAATTGATGGCGGCGCGAAGAGCCTTTTTATCTATGCCCTCCTTCACCACCTTTTTAAGAGTATCCCTTATAACCTCAGTAAACCTGTCCGCGTCCTCCGACCTCGCATTCTTGGCGATTATGGAAAAATACGGCTGGAGGATGCCGTTTTCATACATGCTCTGGATATCGGTCCCGAGGCCTTCGTCCAGAAGCGCCTGCATCAGCACGGCTCCGGGAGCCACCAGCAGCGCATTCTCAATTATCTGAAAAGCTACATACAGCTCCTTGTCCAGGCAGGTATCTATAACGAAATTATAGCTTAAGAAGGAAGCGTTCTCCTCCGATTCCTCGTTGGTAATACCGTACTTTTTGACGATCTTTATGGGGCTTTCAAAGGGTGGCTGAAGCCTGAGCTCGGAATCCACTTTTATGCCGTCAAAGGCCGAAAGATACTCTTTGTCAAGGATCTCCAGCTTTTCGGCCATATCCATGTCCCCGTAAAGATAGATATAGCTGTTTGACGGATGATAAAGGCTCTTATGAAAGTCAAGGAAGCCTTCGTAGGACAACTCCGGTATAAAATCCGGATCTCCGCCCGACTCAAGGCCGTAGGCAGTATCCGGAAACAGAGTATTGAAGATCTCCCTGTCAAGGGCCGAGTCAGGTGAAGAGAATACTCCCTTCATCTCATTGTAGACCACTCCGTTTATCTGGATATCGGCATCCTTATCCTCAAGCTCGTAATGCCAGCCCTCCTGCCTGAAGATCTTTTCCTCCCTGTATATGTTAGGATAGAAAACAGCATCCAGGTAGACGCGCATAAGGTTTTCAAAATCCTTATCATTACAGCTGGCTACGGGATAAACGGTCTTATCCGGATAGGTCATGGCATTCAAAAAGGTATTGAGAGACCCCTTTGCCAGCTCAACGAAGGGATCCTTCAGGGGATATTTCTTCGAGCCGCAGAGCACGGAATGCTCCAGAATATGGGTAAGGCCGGTATTGTCCACCGGAGGGGTCCGAAAGCCTATATAGAACACCTTGTTATCGTCATCGTTGGAAAGCAGAAAGAGTCTTGCCCCGGACTTTCTGTGCTTAAGGAGCATGCCCTTCGAGTTAAGATCAGCACACTCTCTTTCGTTTATCACTTCATATGCCTTAAGGCTCTTTACATTTTCAAGCTTCATTAATATTCCCTTTCTTTAAACCCTGTGATTATGGGTAAACAGATGATCCTGACAATATTCATAGTTTCCGTTGCACTTCGAGCAGAACCGAAACTCCAGGTTGTCCCCGTCAAGCTCTGTCCTTCCGCAGATCGCGCATTTGTGCTTGGTGATCTTTCCGTCTGCCGTGGTATACCCCGTTCTCCCGGGCTCCGTCTGCCTTTTAAACTCCGCTCTCCTGTGAACCTCCCCCGGAGAAAACCTCTTAATATTGATCGTTCCCAGATAGAACAGGATGAAATTAAGGAGGGAGGCTATGATGGAAACCTTGATAGCCATATTTCCGGTAAAAAAGCTGATTAAAAGCACTGCTACATCCAGCCAGGCGATCCACTTGATCTTTACCGGGATTATGAAATACAAAAGCACCTGCATGTTCGGATATATAGCCGCAAAGGCAAGGAAGATGGAAAGGTTGATATAGTAGGTGCTGAAGGCGTTCGATATGAACATTCCTATAACCTCTCCGGGATAGCCCGCGATGCTGTAGACGGCATAGAGGATGAAGGCTCCCAGTATGGTAAACAGCATGCCGGAAAAGATATATACGTTATACCTGAAGGTCCCCCAGGTCCGTTCAAGCGAGGTTCCGAGTGAGTAATAAAAGAACAGCATTATTATCGTAAAGATATTTAACGTTGAGGGCGGCACTATCACCCAGGTCACTATCCTCCAGATCTGTCCGTGAAGGATCTTATAGGGATTTAGTGATATGAACTCCACCGATCCGGTCAGGGTAAGGATATAGCCTAAAACGTAGGCGATGATTATATACAGGGAAAGATTGGATATCGCGTATTTTCCGAACTTCCTTTCCAGCTTGTTCAAAAAGTTTTCCATGATCGATCCTCTTTATTAAGCGCCATTTTTCTTACAAAATCCGCGCACTTTGATTAATCTCATAAAATGTCAAAATGTATTATAGCCTAAAGGACGTCTTCTTTCAAGCTGTATCAGTTTACCAAAAAAAGAACTGTTTCACACAGGAATGGCCCCCGGGGACGGAGTCAGTGGGGGCCATTCCCGCCCATTGATTTCTTTAGGATTCTGTCGTATAATACGTAATTCAGGGGTCAAAATTCGCAAATTATTTCAACAAAGATCGTAACCGCGTTTAGGCCGTAAATTTTAACAGGCAGGGATCATATGTATACACTCGGAATAGATATAGGCTCGACAACAGTAAAGATAGCCGTACTGGATTCGGAACATAAGCTTCTTTTCTCGGACTACAGACGGCATTTCGCAAATATCAGGGAAACCCTCAAAGAGCTCATCGAGGCGGCAAAGAACAGTCTTTCGGATCTTACTGTCCACCCGATGATAACAGGCTCCGGCGGGCTCGCCCTCGCAAAGCATCTGGGCATCCCCTTCGTACAGGAGGTTATAGCGGTATCCACCGCCCTCACGGAGCATAACGATAAGGTCGATGTCGCCATCGAGCTTGGAGGAGAGGACGCAAAGATCATCTATTTTGATGAGGGAAATATCGAACAGCGGATGAACGGCATCTGCGCGGGAGGTACCGGCTCCTTTATCGATCAGATGGCCTCCCTTCTGCAGACTGACGCCGCCGGCCTCAATGAATATGCCAAGAACTATAAGTCGTTATATACAATAGCCGCAAGATGCGGAGTTTTTGCAAAATCAGATATCCAGCCGCTTATAAACGACGGGGCTACCAGAGAGGATCTGGCCGCCTCCATCTTTCAGGCCGTTGTCAACCAGACCATTTCCGGCCTCGCCTGCGGCAAGCCCATAAGGGGGCATGTGGCCTTTCTCGGAGGACCGCTGCACTTTCTTTCCGAGCTTAAGAAATCCTTTATCAGGACGCTTAAGCTTGATGACGAGCATACCATCGCTCCGGAGAATTCCCACCTTTTTGCCGCTATCGGCTCTGCCCTCAATTACAGAGAGGATACGCAGTTCACCATGGATCAGCTCTGCCAAAAGCTCAGCTCGGATATTAAGCTGGAGTTCGAGGTTGCCAGGATGGAGCCCCTCTTTGCAAACGAGGCACAGTATGAAGAGTTTCTCGACCGCCATAAAAAAGCCACGGTCTTAAAGGGTGAGCTTAAGGATTATCAGGGCAAATGCTTCCTCGGGATAGATGCCGGCTCCACCACCACAAAGGCAGCCGTGGTATCCGGGGACGGAAAGCTCCTTTATTCCTTCTATTCGGGAAATAACGGAAATCCTCTGGCCACCGCCATAACTGCCGTGAAGGAGATATATTCAATCCTTCCCGAAAAAGCCGAGATAGTCCAGGCCTGCTCAACAGGCTACGGAGAGGCTCTGATAAAGGCCGCTCTGATGCTTGAGCAGGGCGAGGTTGAGACTGTTGCCCATTATTACGCGGCAGCCTTTTTCGAGCCGGAGGTGGACTGTATCCTTGACATCGGCGGCCAGGACATGAAATGCATCAAGATAAAGGACGGAAACGTGGATACGGTGCTGCTTAATGAAGCCTGCTCCTCAGGCTGCGGCTCCTTCATAGAAACCTTTGCAAAATCCCTCAACTATTCGGTGAGTGACTTTGCGAAGGAAGCGCTTTTTGCTAAGCATCCCATCGATCTCGGTACCAGGTGCACGGTATTTATGAACTCGAAGGTGAAGCAGGCCCAGAAGGAGGGCGCTTCCGTAGCGGATATTTCCGCGGGCCTTGCCTATTCCGTTATAAAGAACGCTCTTTTTAAGGTCATAAAGGTATCGGATGCCTCTAGCCTTGGAAAAAAGATCGTGGTCCAGGGAGGTACCTTCTATAACGACGCGGTGCTGCGCTCCTTTGAAAAGATAGCGGAATGCCGTGTTATCAGGCCGGATATAGCCGGGATAATGGGGGCCTTCGGCGCTGCCCTCATTGCCAGGGAAAGATATGAGCATAACCCTGAGACCACCATGCTTTCCATAGATGAGATAAACGCCCTAAAGATCACTTCAAATATGGCCAAATGCGGCCTCTGCACCAATAACTGCCGTCTTACCATCAATAATTTCTCGGACGGAAGAAAATATATATCGGGAAACCGCTGTGAAAGAGGCCTGGGGAAGCAGAAGAACGAGAATAACCTCCCCAATCTCTTTGAATACAAGGAAAACCTTATCTTCGGCTATGAACCGCTCTCTGAAGAAGAGGCCGAAAGAGGCCCGGTAGGCATTCCCCGGGTCCTCAATATGTACGAAAACTACCCCTTCTGGTTCACCTTTTTTACGAAGCTTAAATACAGGGTCATCCTGTCTCCCCCCTCATCTCACAAGATCTATGAGATGGGGATAGAATCGATTCCCAGCGAATCGGAGTGCTATCCGGCAAAGCTGGCCCACGGGCATGTTGAATGGCTTATCAGGCAGAATATACCCTTTATCTTCTACCCTGCCCTTTTCTATGAAAGGCAGGAATATGATGATGCCCCTAACCATTATAACTGCCCCATAGTCACCTCCTATTCGGAAAACATTAAGAATAACATGGAGAGCCTCAGGGATAACAATATCCGCTTCAGGAATCCCTTCCTTGCCTTCACCTCCGAGGAGATAGCCGCTAAGGCCCTCGTTGAGGAATTTAAGGAGCTTCCCGCCGACGAGGTGATAAAGGCTGCAAAAGCCGGCTGGGAAGAAATGACGCGTGCCAGGGAGGCCATGAAGAAGAAGGGGGATGAGACCATTGCCTGGCTTAAGGCTAACGACGTTCACGGCATCGTGCTGGCAGGACGGCCTTACCATATCGATCCCGAGATCAACCACGGCCTTGCCGAAATGATCAATTCCTACGGTCTTGCCGTGCTCACCGAAGACAGCGTTGCCCACCTTAATCCGGTAGAGCATCCCATCCTCGTGGCGGATCAGTGGACCTACCATTCAAGGCTCTACGCCGCCGCCAACTACGTAAAGACCGTGGACTTTCTCGATCTGGTGCAGCTTAATTCCTTCGGCTGCGGGCTGGATGCAGTCACTACCGATCAGGTCTGCGATATCCTCAACGACTCGGGAAAGATCTACACCTGTCTGAAGATAGATGAGGTGAACAATCTGGGAGCCGCAAGGATCCGTATCCGCTCCCTTATAAGCGCCATCAATCTGAAAAAGAGAAAACGTCCCGAAAGGCACGTGGTCTCCGCAAAATATGACCGCGTCCTCTTCACTGAGGAGATGCGAAAGGATTACACCATAATCTGCCCCAACATGTCGCCCATCCACTTTGACGTGATGGAGCCGGCTTTTAACGCCTGCGGGTACAAGCTGGTGATCCCCGGCAATTCAAATAAGGCCTCCATAGATCTGGGGCTTAAATACGTAAATAATGACGCCTGTTATCCATCACTGATCGTCACCGGACAGATCATGGACACCATACTCTCCGGAGAATATGATACCAACAGGCTCGCGGTCCTGATGTCACAGACCGGAGGCGGGTGCCGTGCCACAAACTACGTTGCCTTTATAAGGAGAGCCCTTAAGAAGGCCGGTCTTGAGCACGTCCCCGTGATCTCCATCAACCTGGCAAAGCTTGAGAGGAATCCGGGCTTTCACATAAACGCGGAAATGGCGATACGGCTTTTCTATGCCGCTGCCTTCGGTGATATCTTCATGAGATGTCTCTACAGAATGCGTCCCTATGAGATAAACCCGGGTGACAGTGAAAGAGTTCATAAAAAATGGGTCGAAAAATGTCAGAGCTTTGTTCAGGAAAAGTTTCCGAGACTGTCCGTCTTTAAAAAGATGTGCAGGCAGATCATCAGGGATTTTGATAACATAAGCATAGATGAGACCGTTAAAAAGCCCAGGGTCGGCATAGTCGGGGAAATCCTTGTAAAATATTCTCCCACCGCCAATAACGAGCTGGTTAACCTTATCGAAGCCGAGGGCGCCGAGGCAGTGGTTCCCGATATCCTCGATTTCATGCAGTACTGCTTCTATAACCAGCTATACAAGGCAGAGCATTTAGGCACAAAGAAGATCAATGCCCGTCTGTGCAGCATGGGCATCTGGATGATAGACCATTTCAGGAAGGCGGCCAATGAAGAGCTTAAAAAGAGCAGGCACTTCACTCCTCCCGTTCCCATAAGGGAGATAGCGGAATATGCCTCCTCCATAGTATCCATCGGAAACCAGACCGGAGAAGGATGGTTTCTTACCGGAGAGATGATCGAGCTCATCCATTCGGGAGTCAACAACATAGTATGTACCCAGCCCTTCGGGTGCCTCCCGAATCATGTCGTGGGAAAGGGCGTAATAAAGGAGCTCAGGAGAAAATATCCCGGCTCCAATATAGTAGCTATAGATTATGATCCCGGCGCCAGTGAGGTAAACCAGCTGAACAGGATAAAGCTCATGCTCTCGACTGCCTTTAAAAAGCTGGCCTGAGGATCGTGACCATGCTTTCCGGAGTTATTTCCATCTGCTCCTCTCCGATACAGAGGATAAAGGGCTTTTGGACAATAAGCTCCGGGCAGCTTAAGGTCAGGGTCGTAAAGCTTAAGGGGATAGTCTCCCCGAAAATCTCCTCTCCGTTTCCATCCCGAAGAACAACCTGTGTTCCCTCTTTCCGGGCCTTTTCCAGATCACAGAATATCGAACACTGAGCCGATCCCTCATCGGGGCTTTCGGCCTTCACGCTTCCGCCGCAGGCTATGAGCTTTCCTCCGTCTATCAAAAGCCTGCCTCCGTTTTCTATCCCGAAATCCAGTGCATTATTGCTCTTTCCGGGTGAAAGGCTTACAGTTATCTCTCCTCCGCTTATCCTTATATCTCCGTTGGAATCGATGCCGTCGGCCTCCGTTCCTTCGGAATTGACTACCTTTATCCTGCCGCCGCTTATATTCACGCCGTTCTTCATGTCGTCCCCGACCGTGGCATTGATCCCGTCATCAAGGGAGGCGATCTCAAGCTCTCCGCCCCGTATATCTATGTTTTCGGCTTCGATACCCTCATAGCTCTTTTCTATGACTATCCTTCCGTCCTCCACATATACTTCATCCCCTGCATGGATCCCGTCATCTCCCGAGCTTATTAAAAGCTCTCCGCCCTTTACCGATACGGAATCCTTTACATTAATACCGTCACCTGCTGCCGAAACGGAAAGCTTCCCGCCGGCTATGATAAGATCATCCTTCACATCTATCCCGTGCTTATATCCGGTCTCTATGGAGAGGCTCCCGTCCCCGTCTATGGTAAGCTCATCCCGGGAAAAGATGACCCCTTTTCCGTCCTCCTTATCTTCATTTGAAGAGTCTTTTGTGCTGTTAAGACGGTTTTCGGTGTCCTTTTTCGTTGTAAGCAGGACACTTCCGGCCTTTTTTATGCTTATCGCCGGCCCCTTCTCACAGTTTATGTCCACACCGTTTAAGCTAAGGGTTATCACGGAATCCTTCCCTGCGTCGACTATAACGCTTCCGTTTTCCAGAAAACCCGAAAGCACATAGCTTCCGCTCCCGGAGATAAGGAGGTTTCCGTCATTAAAAGAAGTCCCCCGGGCTGTTTCGGTATCGTTTCCTTTGAGAGCGATACTCACAGCTCCGGCCAAAGCCTCTGTCTCTGCCTCATCGGCAGAAGCCCCCGGATTCTCATAAGCTTCGGGCTCACTCTCCGCTTCAGCCAAAGTATCCTCCGTTATTTCCGTTTTTACCCCGCAGCCACACACAGCCCCGGCAAAAGCCAGGGCTGCGATAAACGCAATAAACTGTTTTTTTGTCTTTCCTTCAGAAAACACATGCCACCTCTTGAATTAATATTATAACAATTCCCGGTTATCCACATCATCCATATCATCAAAGTCCTGATTCTCCCCGACCATTCCCCAGATAAAGGTATAGGCCATGGAGCCGGCTCCGGAATGGATGGACCAGCTGGGGCTTATCACCGCCTGCTCATTTCTCATTATTATATGCCTGGTTTCCTGAGGCTCTCCCATGAAATGCATCACAAAGGCATCCTCGGGAAGATCAAAATAGAGGTAAACCTCCATCCTCCTGTCATGGGTGTGACAGGGCATCGTGTTCCATACACTCCCCGGCTTAAGCTCCGTCATGCCCATCTCCAGCTGGCAGCTCTCAACCTGTCCGGGAAGTATGTATTTATTGATAACACGGTGGTTGGAGCCCTCCAGCGATCCAAGCTCCTTTTTGTTCTCATCCTTTATGATGACCACATCCTCTGAAGGTTCCCCCTCACGCTTTATAAGGACGGTGGGGTAAGCCCTGTGGGCGGGAGCGCTGTTTATATAGAACTTCGCCGGGCTTGCCGGATCCTTTGAAAAAAAGCTTATATCCTTCTTTCCCATCCCTATATACATGCCCTGCTTATGATCCACATCCCAGGTCTTTCCGTCGATCTCAATGCTTCCGGCTCCGCCGATATTGATGACCCCCATCTCCCGTCTCTCAAGGAAATAAGCCGCTCTCAGCTCCTCCCCCGCGGTAAGGACGATTGGGCCTTCAAGAGGTACCGCCGATCCCGTGATTATCCTGTCAATATGGCTGTATACAAGCTTGATCTCGCCGGGCCTGAAGAGATCATCGATAAGGAATTCCTTTCTGAGCCTTTGTGTATCGTAATGCTTTTCATCTGCCGGCGAGCATGCCGTTCTTAATTCCATTTTTATTTCTCCTGTCATTTCGTTATTGCCGCTCATGGCAGCTTTTTATTGTTACCATTCACAGCCGAATCGCGCGCTTGCTGCGCGATTACGGACCAAAATCCATGGCTTGAGATGGGTTTTGCCCATCGCAGCGGTTCCTCGTCAGAGGCCGCGTGAGATTTTTTTAAAAATCTCACATAAAAGAATCGCTTTGCGATTCTTCCTTAGCGAAGGCGATTTACATTGGCAAAACCCGTTACTATCACGGCCCCAAAGGCCGTGGATAGTGATTTTACCCATCAGCCTCTCCCCTCAGGATTAGTATCCCGTGCAGCAGCCCGGGGAGCAGAAATTCAAGACCTTCCCTGACCGCTTTGGGGCTTCCCGGGAGATTTATGATGATGGTTTTATTACGGATCACGCTCGCCCCGCGGCTGAGCATGGCGTTGGGCGTATATTTCGCGCTTTCGGCCCTCAGCGCCTCGGCTATGCCCGGAGCGTTCCTTTCGGCCGCCCTGAGGGTAGCCTCCGGAGTCCTGTCTCTTTGGGAAAAGCCCGTCCCGCCTGTGGTAAAGATGACATCGGGACTCTCCTCATCACAGAGACGCACCAGGGTCTCCGCGATCCTGTCCTCTTCATCGGGCAGGAGAAGCTCCTGTATTACCTCATATCCGTTCTCCGAAAGAATGGCGGATAATACGGGCCCGCTTTTATCCTCCCTTTCTCCCCTGAAGGAGCGGTCGCTGACGGTTATCACCGCGGCCTTAAGGCCGTGATCCGTTTTTCTGTCTCCTGCGCTCTCTTTTCTGTCCATAGCAGCCTTCCAAATATATTATTATCACTTTACCATTCACGAGTCATGATGAAAATGACGGTCACTGACCGGAGAATGCTCACCGGCAGTGACCGGCATTTACCTCATGTAACCGCAAATGGTAACAATATCACTACACCTGAAAATGTCAGGATATCCTGTTTGCCATCACATCCGACCAGTCATCGATCTTCTCTATCCTTACGGCACATACCTTATATTCAGGTATCCTTGCAAACTCATCAAGCGCTGCGTTTGTAAGCCTGTTAACCGGAGAATCCGGGAAATGGAACGGCATCCAGGTCTCTCCCTCGGATACCTTTCGTCCTACCCTGGCCGTAGCGGTGATAGCTCCTCTCCTGCTTCTTATAATGATACGTTCGCCGTTTCCGATATACAGGCGGTTGGCATCCTTATGATTGATCTCTATATATCCCTCACCGGCCATCTCGTTAAGACCGTCGCTCCTTCCGGTCATGGCAGCCGCATTATACTGATAAAGGATCCTTCCCGTCATAAGAATGAGCGGATATTCCTCGTCAGGCAGCTCTGCCGAAGCCTTGTACTCTGCGGGATATAACAGGGCCTTACCCCTGGCCGGATGCCCCTTGTGCATGATATCGGTCCCGGGATGATCCTTCCCCTTGCAGGGCCACTGCAGGCTCTCGCCGTTATCCAGCCTTTCGTGTGAGATTCCCGCAAAGCTGGGAGTAACAGAGGCTATCTCGTCCATGATCTCCGCGGCAGTCAGGCGCTTCTGAGGATATCCCATGGCATTCATAAGATCGGTGATTATATCCGTATCCAGTCTCATGTCACCCTCAGGCTCAACAGCCTTTCTGATCCTCTGCACCCTTCTCTCGGTATTGGTAAAGGTGCCCTCCTTCTCGGCATAGCTTACCGCAGGAAGTATGACATCTGCATATTTTGCGGTCTCCGTAACGAACAGATCCTGAACCACGAAAAACTCAAGGCTCTTTAAGGCAGCTATGATATGCTTTGTATCGGGATCGGAAATGATCGGATCCTCTCCCTGGATATAAAGTCCCTTTATCTTTCCCTCTATTGCCGCGGGGAATACCTCGGTAGCCTTAAGGCCGGGCTTCGGGCTTAAAGATACGCCCCAGGCCTTTTCGAATTTCTCCCTGACCTCATCATTATCCACCTTCTGGTAACCCGGGTAATCCGTGGGCTGAGCCCCCATATCGCAGGCGCCCTGAACATTGTTCTGTCCTCTTAAAGGATTAACTCCGCAGCCGCTCCTTCCGAGCTTTCCGCATATCAGAGCCAGATTGGACAGGCTCATAACGCCTTCCGTTCCGGTTGAATGCTCTGTAACGCCGAGGCAGTAGATGATCGGAGCCTTTGCGGCCTTCGCATACATCCTGGCGGCCTCCCTGAGCATAGCAGGATCGATATGACAGATCTCTCCGACCTTTTCGGGAGTATATTCCTTCACAAGAGCCTTAAGCTCCTCATAGCCCTCTGTATTCTCGCTTATGTAGGCTTCGTCCGTAAGCCCTTCCTCTATGATGACATGCATCATTCCGTTTGCGAAGGCAACGTTCGTTCCCGGCCGCAGCTTTAAGTGGATATCGGCAAAGCGTGAGAGCCCGATATCTCTGGGATCCACCACTATAAGCCTGGTGCCGGTTTTTACTGCCTGTCTTATCTGCATTCCGACTACGGGATGAGCCTCCTCCGGGTTTGAGCCCACTAAAAGGATACAGTCGACATCGTGGGTAATGTCATATATCGGATTCGTCATAGCCCCGGAGCCCAGAGTCTTTGCGAGCCCTGCCACAGTAGCCGAATGACATACTCTTGCGCAGTTATCCGTATTGTTGGTGCCAAAGCAGGTTCTGACCATCTTCTGCACCATATAGATATCCTCATTGGCCGAACGCGAGCAGGCAAAGCCGGCAAGGGAATCTCCTCCGTATTTCTTCTTTATCTCCATGAAATGCTCCGCGGCATAGGAAATGGCCTTTTCCCAGCTTGCGGGTTCAAATTCCCCGGTTTCCCTGTTCTTGATAAGCGGTGTCGTAAGCCTGTCCGGAGAGCTTATGAAATCATAGCTTCCGGAGCGTCCCTTAACGCATAAACGCCCGTGGTTTGAGGGCCCGTCGGCCGCCTCTACGTTTACTATCCTGTTATCCTTGACCACCAGATAGAACTGACAGCCGGTTGCGCAGTGGGGACAGGTTGTCAGCACCTTTTTGACCTCCCATTCCCTGAACTTATCCCTTCGCTTTAAGGTAAGGGCGCCGGTAGGACAGGCCTCTGCGCAGTTTCCGCAGGATTCGCAGCCCGACTCCTTCCACTTCGCCCCAAAGGGAGCCTCGACGATATGGAAGGTTCCCGACCGTCCGCTCTGCAGAGTCCCGTTGACCGCGACATAATTGCAGACGCTGATACAGCGCTGACAATGGATACATTTGGAGGGGTCATAGGTGATATAAGGGTTGTCTTCAAGCTTGGGAAGCTTTTTCTCTATGGAACGTCTGGACCCTGAATAATAGCTGTCCTTAACCTCGTATTTATTGCAGAGAGCCTGAAGCCTGCATACTCCGTTATCCGAACAGCTCATGCAGTCAACATTGTGATTCGAAAGTATCAGCCTGAGCATTTCCTTCCTGTAGATGCTTATCTTCTCAGACTCGGTCTTTATGACCATTCCCTCTCTGACCTTTGTCTTGCAGGCGGCGAGAAGATACCCGTAGCCCTCGACCTCCACCATACACAGGCGGCAGGAGCCTATAGCGTTTACCTCCTTAAGATAGCAAAGCGTAGGGATATCTATGCCGGCCGCCTTTGCCGTTTCCAGTATCGTGCTGTTCTCCTGCGCTTCTATAACTTTTCCGTTAATAGTAATATTGATCATAAGCATCTGCCTCCTACCATCGAACCGCAGCCATAATAGTCACATCTGAGACATCTTCCGGCTTCGCGCATGGCCTCCTCATAGGTCATGCCCACCTCTACTTCATCGAAATTCCCCTTTCTTTCAAAAGGATCAACCTCCTCGATCTCAGTTCTTCCCGTAGGCACACAGCTGTTAGGCATAGCCTCCGGAACGATCACATCGCAGTCCACCTTATGGTGATAGCCCAGATATTCATCTATGTTAAAGGCGGCCACCTGACCTGCCGCTATGGCATTAATGGCCGTTGAAGGTCCGGTAACGCAGTCCCCGCCGGAAAATACGCCCTTCATTCCCTTTACGCTGCAGGTCTCGTCCGCATCTATCCTGGTCCTTATAACTGGTACGCCGGCTTCCTCAAAGGCTTTTACGTCACTTCTCTGTCCCACCCCGAGGATCAGGATATCGCATTTGAACCTGTAGGGATAGGCGCTGGAATGCTCGGTCTTTACCAGACCGAACTCGTCATATTCACCGACTATCTCGGGCTGCAGCCATACGGCGCAGACATTTCCGGTATCCTCATCCTTTTCAATATTGAGGAAGCTTAAAAGAGTTCTGAAACGGACTCCCTCCTGCATGGCTCCCACGACCTCACTCTCCAGAGCGGTTATATCATCTCTTTTCCTGGTGAAAACGTGGATGGTCTCGGCATTAAGCCTTACAGCGGTCCTTGCGGCATCCATGGCAACGTTTCCTCCGCCGATGAGGACAACCCTTTTCCCTGTCAGATCCATTGGCTTGCCGCCTGCCACATCCTGAAGGAAGTCGGCCGCCGGTATCACGTTTCCGGCATCGGCGTTATCCACGGGCATCCTGTTTCCTATCTGGGCGCCCAGGCCTAAAAATACCGCATCATAAGTATTTCTTATCTCATCAAAGGAAATATCCCTGCCGATCTTTGTACCGGTTCTGATCTCTATGTCTCCGGCCTTCAGTATCGCATTTATATCCTCGTCAAGCCTCTTTTTGGGGAGACGGTATTCGGGTATTCCATAGCGAAGCATTCCGCCCGGCTTTTCATGCTCCTCAAACACGACCACTCCATGTCCCATAAGAGCCAGGAAATAAGCCGCAGTAAGCCCTGAAGGGCCTGCGCCTATGACCGCTATCTTCTTTCCTGTGGAAGCGTTTCTCTCAGGCGTCCTGACCTTATCTGCCACGGCCTGGTCTACCGCATATTTCTTCAGGCCTCTGATATTGATCGCATCATCTATGATGGTCCTGCGGCACTTTCTCTCACAGGGATGCTCGCATATCATGGCGCAGGCGGTAGGAAACGGGTTTCTGTCACGTATGAGGTTTACCGCTCCCGCATAGTCACCTGCCCCGATCAGAGCCACATAACCCGGGACGTCAACGTGAGCCGGACAGAGCGTTATGCACGGAACCGTCTGGGAGGGAGGCAGCTCATCCTTAAGCCCGTCTCCGGTCTGTGCCGCTTCCATCACACAACGCTTCTTTTTAATATGGCTTATGTATTCGTCACCGAAATCCCTTAAGCTGTCCAGCACCAGATTGGCGGCATTTACGCCAACCGCGCAGTCAGAGGTCTCAGCGATCATCTCACAGAGCGCCCTCATATTCTCAAGAGATTCCATTTCGGCATCCCCGTTAAGGATATCCTTGAGCAGCCTGTCAACCTCCACGAGCCCGTCACGGCAGGGAACGCACTTTCCGCAGGACTGGTTCATGGATACCTGAAGCAGTGAGCGGTAAAGAACCAGCGGACATATTCCCGGCGGATAGGAGCTCATCCTTGACCGAAATTTCCTGAGGACCACATCGATCCTTTCATTCATATTTCCTTTTTTTGCAAGTCTCCTCATAATCCCTCCTGAATATTAATACATACCTGCATTCTCTGAAAGAATG
>JAEEGL014972821.1_pt1 | contig 18345 bp, 17 predicted proteins | sample 9134231 | NCBI WGS metagenome assembly JAEEGL01 (sample SAMN16246548, study PRJNA631951) | gut metagenome | biome: gut microbiome; feature: rumen; material: fiber-attached | host: Bos | place: Iran: Karaj | collected 2018-10 | reverse complement strand
ACTTGAGAAGGTGAGCGAGCATGGAAGGCTTTGTAAGATCGTTGATAGCTACAACCTCATAACCCTCAGCACCGAACATCTGTCTGAAAGCAAGACGACCGATACGACCGAAACCGTTAATCGCAACTTTAACTGCCATTTTAATTTTCCTCCTGAAAATAACTAGTTACTTTGTGTTTGATTTACACTGTAGAAAATCATACAACGAAGTTTGGCCCTTTACAAGAAATCTGCCGGTAAAATACCTGTAATAATAGAGGTAATTTAGGGGTAAATGATAAAATCCGCTTTAGAAAGCCCCAAAACGATTTTTATTAACCTTTTCATATAACAAATTTCAGTCTGAATTGGCAGATTGACACAAAGAAAAACGCCTCCGATCCGAAGATCGAAGGCGCCGTAAACCTTATTTATTAGTACTTTAAGCGATATGGCCTGAGAATTAAGCCTCAGCCTCTGTCTCAGCTGTCTCTTCAACAGGCTCTGTCTCAGGAGCAGCTTCTGTCTCAGCAGCAGCCTCTGTCTCCTCAGCAGCAGCCTCTGTCTCAGCAGCTGTCTCGTCAGCAGCCTCTGTCTCAACAACAGTCTCAACAACAGTCTCCTCAGCGGAAGCCTCTGTCTCAGCAGCTGTGTCGCCGCAAGCTGTGCAAGCGAATGCCATAGATGCTACAAGTGCCATAGCGATAAGTGTCTTTTTCATTTGAAATACCCTCCCAAATTTTGTTTCATTTCTTTAAGGCAAACGAAGTATAGCCCTACCTCGCACAATGCACAATAGGGTTTGTGCACTTTTGTAAGAGTTACACAAAAGGAGTGAAAGTGCGGTTTTGCTTTTTGTTACTATCCCTATGTATAATAAAAAATAGTTTACTTCTTAGGAGGAATCACAATGAAGACATGTCCTAACTGCAGTGCTCACTTGAGCGATGACGCTACAATTTGCAGTGAGTGCGGCACTAATTTAAACCTTAATAGCACATACGAGAAAGTATCACCCGAGGGCTACCCCGTTCCGATATATCCCCTTGATAAATTCTTGGGCATTATGGCAGCTTTCGGCGGCCTTATGGGATTCATTCTCGCTTACTTCGGCGGTGAAGTTGACGGCAAGCGTTCCGAGTACCTCAAGTTCTATGCCAATGAGGGATTGGTATTCTTCTTATCTTACCTTCTTACTGCTATCCCCTTCATCGGATGGATCTGGGTTATCTTCACATTCGTATGCCAGATCATCGCCATCGTTAATGCATGCAAGGGCATCGCGAAGCCGGTTCTGTTCTTCGGTACTTTAAGGATTATTAAGTAAGTTACGCCTTGGGGGAAGTGGCAACGAGCCTCTTGATGGCTATGCCCTGATCCGCGAACTTCTGCTCGAATTCGGTCCTTACGTTATCGGCATCGTACTCGCTGTTATGAAGGTCGCGCGTTACTTCCGACAACTCGAAGCCTAACTCCTTGAACTCGTTTACCGAGAACTCGAAAAGCAAAGTGTTATCCGTCTTGAAGCGGATCTCGCCCTTAGGCTTCATTATCTTCTCATAGACTTTAAGGAAGTCCCTGTAGGTTAAACGCCTCTTGGGCTTCTTTTTTCTTGTCCAGGGATCGCTGAAATTTAAGTAGATGCGGTCTACCTCATCGTCCTCGAAGTAGTCGAGAAGATTTTTGGCATCTGCGTTAACGAAGAAGAGATTCGGGATCTGAAGCTCCTGTGCCTTTTCGATGGCAGCGAGGATAACCGAAGTCTCACGCTCGAGTGCGATGTAAAGTGCATCAGGATTTGCTGTTGCAGTCTCGGCACAGAACTTGCCCTTGCCGCAGCCGATCTCCAGGAAGAGCTCTGAAGTCTCAGGCAAGCCGCATACCTCTCTCCACTTTCCCTTGTTGGTAGCAGGAAGCGCGAACCATCTGCCGGCACATCTTTCCATACGCTCGGGTATATGTCTCTTCGCACGAAGTCTCGTCATTATGTGTTCTCCTCAAGTAATTTCTCGCATATTCTAACGGATTCCATAGCATCCGCAGCATAGTAGTCGCCGCCGATCTTCTTAACAACATCGTCAGTAACAACAGCACCGCCGCAGAAGGTAGGTGTCGTAAGGCCCTGCTCCTTCATCATCTTGATCGTAGCTTCCATGGAAACAACGGTCGTCGTCATGAGTGCGGAAAGTCCGACAGCGATAGGATTATGTTCCCTTACGGCGTCGCAGACAACCTCGGGAGGCACGTCCTTACCCAAATCAACGACATCGAAGCCGTAACTTTGCAGTACCACCTTCACGATGTTCTTGCCGATGTCGTGAACGTCGTTCTGTACCGTCGCTATTACTATGCAGCCCTTGGAAGGTCCGGCGTTACTTGTAAGTTTATCCTTGATCTCATCGAAGACGAGCTTCGCGGTCTCCGCAGATACCATGAGCTGCGGCAGGAAGATGATTCCCTTATCGTAGTCACGTCCTACCTTATCGAGCGCGGGAACGAGGTGATCAGAAACTATCGCGAGGGGCTCAATGTCCATCGCCTTAACGGCATCTACAGCCTGGTGTTTCTGCCCCTTAACGATGCTCTTGAACAGAGCCGACTTGCCGTCAAGCTCTGCATCAGCGGAACCTGTTGATTCCGAAGGAGCTCCCGGAGCAGGTGCAGCGCCGGGCTTTGCTACAACATCGTTCATGTGACGTGAGATATAGTCTTCCGCATTAACGTCGGAATAGTTCAATACTTCGAAAGCATCGATTGCACCCATGAGCTCCTTATCAAGAGGATTCAGGATGGGAAGCTTAAGACCTGCGTAAAGTGCCATAACGAGGAACGTTCTGTTGATAAGAGGTCTGTTAGGAAGACCAAAGGAAACGTTCGAAAGGCCGAGTGCTGTCGGGCAGCCGAGGTTATCGGTAACGAGACCTACACACTTTGCCGTCTCGATTACTTCCTTCTGCTGAGCACTTGCCGTAAGTACGAGTGAGTCGATTACGATTCGCTTATGAGAGATTCCGTACTTCTTAGCCTCGTTGATTATACGCTGTGCGATCTCGAATCTCTGGGGTGCCGTCGGAGGGATACCATCCTCATCAATACAAAGTCCGATTACAGTTCCGCCGTACTTCTTAACGATCGGGAATACGGCATCCATAACTTCCTTCTTGCCGTTAACGGAGTTGATGAGCGGGATACCGTTGTAGATACGGCATGCATGCTCGAGTGTGTCGGGATTCGAGCTGTCGATCTGCAAGGGAAGGTCGATTACTTCCTGCAAGTTAGTGATGAGTTCTACCATTACAGCAGTCTCGTCGATACCGGGAACACCTACGTTAACATCGAGAACATTGGCACCGGCCTCAACCTGTAAAAGACCTTCATCTACTATGTCGTAAAGCCTTCCCTCCTGGAGGGCGAGCTTCATCTTTTTCTTACCCGTCGGGTTAAGACGCTCACCGCATCTTATTACTCTGTTTCTGAATTCAACGAGTGTCGTTGTTCCGCAGACTCTTGCTACTTCCTCGGCGGGCTTGAAGTTAACCTTCAGGTCCTTTGTCTTCTCGCAGCAAGCTCTGATGTGATCGGGAGTAGTTCCGCAGCATCCGCCGAATCCGGAGATACCGGCTTCTACAAACTTCTTAATATAGTCGGAGAACTCGTCGGGTCCGACGTCGTAGTAAGTCTCACCGTTTCTGAACTTGGGAAGTCCCGCATTAGGCTGAACGAGCATCGGGATCCTTGCGGTGTTAAGCATTCTCATGATGATCGGCTCAAGCTCGTTAGGACCGAGTGCGCAGTTAACTGCAACTACGTCGGCACCGAGACCTTCGATGAGAGCGACCGCCTGCTCGGGTGAAGCACCTGTGAGCATATTGCCGTTCTCCTGGAATGTAACGGATACGAACAACGGTTTATCCGTGTTCTCCTTAACAGCGAGCATCGCAGCCTTAACCTCATAAAGGTCGGTCATGGTCTCGATGATGAATCCGTCGACGAGGTCACGGGCGAGCAACACCTGATCCTTGAATGCATCTACAGCATCCTCGAAGTCGAGGTCGCCTAACGGCTTAAGAAGCTTACCTGTCGGAGCCATGTCGTAGAAGACATATACATCCTTATCTGCTTCATCTGCGGACTTACGGGCGTTATTGCAGGCAGCAGTAATCTGCTCTACACGCATCTTCTCGTCAGTAATATGAAACTTATCTGCTCCGAATGTATTTGTAACGATGCAGGTGGAACCCGCTTTGATATAGTCAGTATGAATGGCACATACAAGATCTGCGCGGTCGACATTGATCTCAGCACTGTTAGTACCCGCAGGCACGCCCCTCAACTGAAGCTGTGAACCGAAGCCTCCGTCGAACACGAAGAATTCTTTACCTATTATTTCTCTTATATCTTTCTTAGCCATGGCGATAGTTTATCACAATCCTAACTTATAAATCCGATGATGCCTGTCATTGACTTGAACGGATGCATAAGGCAGCCGTCGTCCAATGTAAGGCCCATCCTGGAAGTCTCGGGGATATTCTCGAAGATCTGCTTCTGAAGTGTAAGCGGCACGTCTCCGTAGCCCGGTGCGAATCTCATCGTCTGGTGATTAAGACCGAGCTTTCGCTGATACTCGTTCGTGACCTCTTCGATGTAGGCGTTAGATGCCGCATCGATAAGCACCATGTGTGCCGGATCAGAATCCTTAAGTCTGTCGATTCTTCTGTCAATCGCAGGTCCTAATGTCGACACCAGGATGCAGACACTGTCCGACTTTCCCCCGTCGAACATCTTCTTCAATGATGAGAAATTAAGGTCGATAGGGCAATCGTCGATCTTATAGTATTTCATCGCAAAAACAGGACGAGCGACCGACTTTACCTCGTCGATCGCTTTACGTACCATAGTAACCTGCTCTTCTGAAGCTTCGTTTCTGAAGTTCAGATAGGTCAGTGTTCTTTTCTCAAGAGCACTTAAGTCCTGATTCAAATTATCTTCTCCGTAAGCTTTACGCCTCCGATAACGTGGAAGTGTACATGCTTTACCGTCTGTCCACCGTCTTCACCGCAGTTGTTGATTACACGGAAGCCTGTGCCGAGGTTCTCAATCTCAGCCACCTTAGCGATACCGTTAGCAACTGCTGCTAAAGTCTCGGCGCCATCCTCAGAGGAAGCAACATCGAGAATGTCATCGTAGTGCTTCTTGGGAACAACAAGAACGTGTGTCGGTGCTGCAGGATTGATGTCTCTGAAGCACAGAACCTTCTCATCCTCATATACCTTAGTTGAAGGGATCTTACCCTCGATGATGTCGCAGAACAAACACATATTATCAGCCTCCGATCTGAGTCTTAAGAATATCCTCTACAGCCTTCAATGCATCGTCGATCTTGGATGCATCCTTACCGCCTGCCTGAGCCATGTCGGGACGTCCGCCGCCGCCACCGCCGCAGATCTTAGCTGCCTCGCGGATGATGTTACCGCAGTGCGCGCCCTTCTCGACGGCATCCTTAGTTGCCATTGCCGTGAAGAGTACCTTGTCTCCTGCAGCGCTTGCAAGGAAGACAACACCGGATACGATCTTGTCTCTGATCTTGTCAGCAGTGTCACGAAGTGCAGGTGCATCCTCAGCCTCGCAAGCCGTGATAACAGCCTTGATGCCGTTGATGTCGATTGCCTTAGCTGCAGCCTCGTCAGCGAAGTTACCTGCAGCAGCCTTCTTCATGGAAGCGATCTCCTTCTGAGCTGCCTTGAGTTCAGCAAGAACCGATGTGCTCTTCTCAGCGATCTGATCGTGGTTAACCTTAAGTGCAGAAGCTGTCTCCTTGATGAGAGCTCTGTCAGCCTTAGCAAGCTCGTAGCACTTAGCGCCTGTAACTGCCTCGATTCTTCTTGTGCCGGAAGCGATACCTGTCTCGGAAACGATTCTGAACTGGCCAGCCTGAGCTGTTGATGTCAAGTGAGTACCGCCGCAGAACTCGAGGTCGAATGCGTTCTCGAACTCGCCTACGGAAACAACTCTTACTCTCTCGCCGTACTTCTCACCGAAGATAGCGATGGCGCCGACCTTCTTAGCCTCGTCGATGCTCATCTCCTTAGTGATTACGGGGAGATCCTGCAAGATTACGTCGTTAACGATAGCCTCAACCTTCTCGATCTCTTCCTCAGTCATTGCCTGGAAGTGGTTGAAGTCGAATCTCAATCTGTCGGAACCTACGAAGGAACCAGCCTGCTCAACGTGTGTGCCGAGAACGGATCTCAAAGCAGAGAGGAGCATGTGTGTAGCTGTGTGGTTTCTTGCTATTGAAAGTCTTGTCTTCTTGCAAACCTTAACTGTAACGGCTGCACCCTTCTTAGCCTCACCTTCCTCGATGGAAACAGTGTGGAGATACTTGCCGGAAGCATCCTTATCAACAGACTTAATTACTGCCTTGAAGCCGTCAGCTACGATAACACCGTCATCGTGGATCTGACCACCCATTGTGGCATAAGCTGTTGTCTTATCGAGTACGAGGATAGCTTCGTCACCGGAGAAAGCCTCATCCTCAGAGAAGAGGTTGCCCTCTTCGTCCTTCTTGATGATGTGAAGGATCTTAGCGTCTGTATCGAGGTTGTCGTAACCTACATACTCTGTAACTGTTGTATCAGCTGTAACGTCAGCGGGAAGTGCTGTACCGCCCCAAGCAGTATCAACCTTCTCCTTAGTAGCTGCACGGGCAGCATCCTTCTGCTTCTTCATTGCAGCCTTGAAGCCCTCTTCGTCTACGGAAAGACCAGCGTCCTTCGCGATCTCCTTAGTAAGGTCGAGAGGGAATCCGTATGTATCGTGAAGCTTGAATGCATCTTCGCCTGCAAGCTCTGTCTTGCCGTCCTTCTTGGCATTCTCGATCATCTCGTTAAGGATCTCTGTTCCTGCAGCAACTGTTCTGTGGAAAGCTTCCTCCTCAAGGGCGATGATCTTCATGATGTAGTCGTGTCTTGTAGCAAGATCAGGATATGCGTCCTTATTCTGGTCGATAACGACTTCCGCTACCTCTGTAAGGAAGAGTCTCTCGATGCCGAGGAGACGGCCGAATCTTGCAGCTCTTCTCATGAGTCTTCTTAATACGTAACCTCTGCCCTCGTTAGAAGGAAGAACGCCGTCAGAGATCATCATGGTGGAGGATCTCATGTGGTCTGTGATAACACGGATAGCTACGTCATCATCGTGGTTCTCGTGGTACTTCTTGCCTGAGATCGTGCAGACTGTATCGAGGATCTTTCTTACTGTGTCTACCTCGAAAAGGTTATCTACACCCTGCATAACGCAAGCAACTCTCTCAAGGCCTGCACCTGTATCGATATTCTTCTGCTTGAGCGGGAGGTATGTGCCGTCCTCCTGACGGTCGAACTGGGAGAATACGAGGTTCCAGATCTCTACGAATCTGTCGCACTCACATCCGGGACCGCAGTCGGGCTTGCCGCATCCGTACTCAATTCCTCTGTCGAAGTAGATCTCGGAGCAGGGACCGCAAGGGCCTGTACCGTGCTCCCAGAAGTTATCGGCTCTGCCGAGTCTTGTGATTCTTGATTCAGGGATACCAACCTTATCACGCCAGATAGCTACTGCCTCATCATCTTCCTCGAATACGGAAGGATAGAGCTTCTCAGGCTCGATCTTAAGGTCTTCTGTAAGGAACTCCCATGCCCACGGAATTACTTCTTCCTTAAAGTAATCACCGAATGAGAAGTTTCCCAACATCTCAAAATATGTACCGTGTCTGGATGTATGACCAACGTTCTCGATATCAGGTGTTCTGATACACTTCTGGCATGTTGTGACTCTCTTTCTCGGAGGAATCTCAGCGCCTGTGAAGTAGGGCTTCAACGGTGTCATACCGGCGTTGATCAGAAGGATCGAAGGGTCGTTCTTAGGGACCAACGAGAATGAAGGCATTCTCAAGTGTCCTTTGGACTCAAAAAACGCGAGGTATCTTTCTCTAATCTCATTCAAACCAAGAGGTTCCATATATATTACTTCTCCTTCTTCTTATAAACCTATGGATTATAAAACGATTGCACGGTTAATGCAATTAGAACGGCGGTCAGCCCGTTTATCAACCTGTTTATCAGTCAGCACAAATGTCCAGAGCCTTCTTGAGGTGCTCTTTAAACTTCTTTCTGACCTCTTCATCGTCGATGGTCATAGTGACGCCCTCATACATACTTGTCTTGAACAGGTTGTTAAAGAACGGCGGAACCATTCCGGCCTCCACGCTGAACGTTATCTTGCCGCTGTCGATCTTGTCCGAGATGATCGTAGGCTTAATGTCTTCGCAGAAGCCCGTATATGCACGCAGAAGGTCTCTTTCGTTGTCACAGCTTAATGTGATCGTGACTCTTCTGTCCTCTTTACTCTTGAATGAATATGCATCGACGGAGGACTTAAGGTACTTTCTTAGTATCTCTTCCCTGTTCTCCTTGAATCCTTCGTAAGTTAAATCGGGATGGATGCTTGCAGCCTTCATACGGTCGAGTCTGTAAGTTCTTATGGCATCCTGCTTCTTCGTTCCGCCATTGACCATGTCGTTATCAACTGCGATGAGATAGTAATGTGAATGCTTGAAGTCGAGTCCCAAGGGAGATACTGTCTTATCCGTAGCGCCTCTTATTCCCTGAGCTACGAGATATCCGTACTTAAATGTGATTACAAGATCATCCTCGATGGCACTTCTTATGGTGTTAAGAAGATACATTGATCTTTTCTGAACCTGTCTGTCATCGTGAGAAACGACTGACTTATATCCCATCTTAAAGTATGCGGGATACATGTTCTTGATCTTCTCGCACAGGCCGCTGTCGATGAAGTCAGTGGCATTTATCGCATCGACGATTAGTCTTGCCTCATCGAATGTAAGGTCGCCCTTGATCTCGCCTCTTCGGTACTTCTTACCGTCGAGCTCGATCCAGGGAGCCGTCTCGTCGGAGATGCCTACGGAACGTGCGAAATCATTGATTCTCGCGATATCTGAATAGATGGATTTTCTTTCAAATTCCGCACCGGTCATCTCGTTGAGATAACTCATCATATCGGCCATGGTTGTTCCGTCTTCCGGTGGCTCAGTCTTAACGTATTTTCTGAAGAAATGGTACAGATAAAGAAGCTTAAGCTTGGAATATTCGGTGTTAGGCATGATGAGTCTCCCTCCTTATAATCGGTACTATTATTAGTACATCACAAGAGGGAGTTGATGGCAAGGTGTAAGGCTTGTTCTCTTACAACGTATACTGCCTGTTAATCCTCTCCTCGGGGCGGGTATCCGTAAGATAGAGGTACAGCAAGAATACCCACTCCAGAGGCTTCATGAGGAAGTAAACAATATCTGCTTTGCCTGGAGTAGTTATAAGCTCTGACAAAGGATATCCATATGTATCGTAGACATGACGGATCCATCTGTGAAACTTCGGAAATTGCTCAGCGATCGCCTCTTCGAAAGCATTGGCGATGCAAAGCTGACGGTTAACAACGATAATCGCGCCGCGGCGTCTGCCGAGCCTTACAGGCTTAACAACCTTCTCATGACCGCCTGCCGCGACGGTACAAAGATAATGTCCCTCATACTCCTTAGGCGGAGGCGGAATCTGCTTAGAGAATGTCCAGTCAGCCGTATCAGTAAACACCTTGATGGGAGCATCAGCGCCCTGTCCTGCAAGCACTGCGAATATCTCAAGCAAGCCGGCAATAATGAACACTGCCATGAATACGGGAAGAGCATACTGCGATACCTTAGTGACCTTCATGTATAGCCACAGAAGATTCTTTCTGTCCTTAAACTCTTCGACTCTTGAACCTAAATATTCTGACTGCGCCTTCATGTGTTCGCGCACTGCAAATACCGAGACGAGCAGTACATTAAAGTGATAAACGTAGAAACAGAACTGAAGATGGGTGATCGGATTCGCTGACACCTGAATCGCGAACAAAATGCTCATAACATTAAGCAATATTACCGATGCTATCGAGAACACCGACACCAAAGGCGGCATCTTCAGAGGATCCGCATAAAGCATAAGAGCTAATCCGATTATTCCGAAGAACACCGGTAAGACAAACATCGGGCTGTATTCAGTGGAAATTGCATAATGAAGCTCAAACGGATATACCGCCTCATACCAGTCACCAGAGGTCTGATAGAAGGAGTAGAGTACCAAGTACAAAAAACCTCCGACCAATAACGTTAATGTCGGGATCGCCCTCTTGCCCTGAGGCTTCTTAGAAACCAGATTTCTGATATTCCATACGGTAAATAATCCCGGAATGAGAACAACAAAGAATCCTACAACCAGGACCCCTACGACTAAGGTAAAGATATCATCAAAATGCAATTGGCTCATCATCCGTTCTCACCTACAACCTCTACGATTCTGTTCTCACCCGTACCTTCGGGAGAATCGGGGTTCTTGGCACTTACTGATATACAAACTTCTCCGGTTCCTTCAACAACGGTAAAGCTCCTCTGGTCGTCAGCAATAATGATGCCGTCAGAGCTTCCGTCCATCCAGGTAACTGTCATGGTGAACTCACAATCATCGGAAGCACGATAGACATTAAACAGATCTTCCACTGCATAAGACTCGCCTTCATCGATGTAATTGATTTCCTCTTTGACTGAGAGAGAAACGCATCTTTTGCAGTAATCCCACACGCCGTAAGCCATCAAGCCTCCGAACAAAACAACAACCGATACAATAGTTATAAGAATTATCTTTCCCGTCTTTCTCACAAAAAAACTTGCCTCCCGTTCGACGTCATAATAGCACGTCACAAATCGAAAGGCAAGATATTTTTATTGTTATTCGATATTTGTTTATTGGTTATCGTGATTCAAAGGTTAGATGGAAACCTGGGATACGGCCATCTTGGGCTGCTTGGATCTTACCGTCTTCACGGACGCCGCGAAGATCTTATGGATACCGAGAACCGTCTCCGTGATGGCCTGTCTTAACTCATCGTGAACCTTAAGTGACTCAGCGAAGTTAAGGTAAACAAGAAGCCTTCCGGATGAATAGAATCCGTCCTCGAGATTCTCGAAGAATCTCTCCCTGCCGATCGACTCGGATGCGAGCGTCGCGGCTGCCGCCATCTTCATCGTCTCCTGGAATACGAGGTTGCCAAGAGATGTGTGATTGTTGGACTTAAGCTCACCTACATACTGATAGATCGTAAGGCATACTGTCGCCGCCATATCCTTAAGTTCCTGCTTCTTCTGCTCGCCGCCCGATGAAGCCTGAAAGCTCGCACTGCTCGAATTACTTGAAGCGGGCTTCTGTGTATCATTGCCTTCCGGCAGATTAGCGTCAAAATTCTTACTCTCGTCGTTCATAATATCTGTCTCCTTAATCAATGAATTGTTTTGCCGGCAACTTCAGCGTAGCACCTGCCAAAACGGAATTCACCTACAAAAAGTCGACAATTTTCGACAATTCTTGTCGAATAAAATGAGGACCCGTGTTAGAATAACCTACGCACGTATTTATTCTTATTTAATAAAGGAACATGAATCACATGAAACTTACTGATATTCCCGCAGTTGCAATCCCCGATATTCTCCTTCCCAAGGAAGGCACAGATCTTAAGAAGTGGGCTGTTATCGCCTGCGACCAGTTCACATCCGAGCCGGAGTACTGGGATGCCTGCGATAAGTTCGTAGGAAACGAGCCTTCAGCATTAAGGATCGTTCTGCCTGAGGTTAAGCTTGGCATCGAGACTGAAGAGCAGATTGAGAACGACCTCAAGGACATTGCAGCAAATATCAACAAGTACATCAGCGAGGGCATCTGGAGCGTTCCTTCCGAGGGCTTCATCATCACTGACAGAGCTACAAGCCTTCACCCTTCAAGAAGAGGCATCATGCTCGCAGTTGATCTCGAGACATATGAATTCAAGCCCGGCAACAAGGCTCTCGTAAGAGCTACTGAAGGAACGGTATTAAGCCGTATCCCTCCCAGAGTTAAGATCAGAGCTAACGCTGCCGTTGAGCTTCCCCACATCATGCTTCTTTATGATGATCCTGAGGACAAGGTTATAAGCAACGCACTTAAGACAAATCCCGAAGTCATCTACGATACAGATCTCATGCAGGATTCAGGTCACATCACGGGAAGATTCGTTCCCGCAGGTTCCGCTGCAGCAGAGGGCATCGTAAGAGATTTCAGTTCCCTTATCAGTGCTGACGGTCTGCTTTTCGCTGTGGGTGACGGTAACCATTCCCTTGCTTCCGCGAAGGCACATTGGGAGAACGTCAAGAAGAACGTACCCGAAGATCAGCAGAAGACACACCCTGCAAGATTCGCTCTTGCTGAGGCAGTTAACATCCACGATAAGGGATTGGACTTCGAGCCTATCCACCGTGTTATCTTCGGCATCACTAAGGACGAGTTCATGGCTAAGGCAGAAGAGTTCTTCGGCAAGGACAACATGGGTGCTGAGGGCCAGTCTTTCACAGTTGTAGCTGAGGGCAGCGAGGACACAACAGTCACTTTGACAAACGCTCCCCACACACTTGCAGTAGGTTCCGTTCAGATGATGATCGACAAGTACGAACTTAACTGCGACTACATCCACGGCGAAGACTCCGTAAGAAAGCTTTCCACAGGAGATGCAGTCGGCATCCTCGTTCCCGGCATCAGCAAGGACACATTCTTTAAGACAATCGAGACAGAGGGCGTATTCCCGAGAAAGACATTCTCCATGGGAGAAGCTTTCGAGAAGAGATTCTACCTTGAGGCAAGAAAGATCACCTTATGAGTAAAGTAACTATCATCGGTGCAGGCCTTTCAGGCCTTCTGTGCGGCATGCGCCTTGCTAAAGAAGGCTTTGATGTCGTTATCCTCGAGGAGCTCACATACCCCGGCGGACTTCTTGCTTCCACACATATCGGAAGCGAGTACATCGAGCTTTTGCCGCACCACTTCAGACGTACCGACAAGGCGCTTCACGCCATCACAAAAGAGCTTGGCCTCGACAGCAGGATCAAGTGGTACGACGCTTTCTGGTACGGACGCGCTTCAAGAAAGAAAGTAGGTTACTTCGAGGGCGGATTCGCTACTCTCATCAACCTTCTTATCCAGAACATAACCGATAACGGCGGTAAGATCTTCTACTCCACATGCGTAACCGAGATCACGCGCAAGGACGACGGCACTTACCTTACTTCCTGCGTACTTTCAGATTCACGTAAGTACGAGGTCGAGAGCCGCTACGTTATCTTCACGGGTTCATGCAGAACTTTCGTAAACGTAAGCCATGGTCTTCCCATGTCGATGAACACGAGAGACCAGCTCATGAACCTCACATATCACTCGAGGATCTGCCTCATGCTTCTCATGAGAAAGCTCCCGACTGATGCTTATCTTCAGCTCAAGTTCCCCACCAAGAACGACACGCCTTTCGCGAGAATCGTAAACCACAGTGCGTGCTTCTCCGACAGGAACTACGGCGGCGAGATCTTGTACCTCGTCGGCAAGTGCCAGATAAGCGATCCTTTATGGGTCGAGTCCGACCAGATGATCATGGAAGAGTACTTCCGTGCTTACAGGAAACTCTACCCTCTCATCAAGAAATCCGACATCAAGTCATGGCGTCTTACCAAGGTTCGCTACGCCGTCTCCGACCATTACCCCGAGACTGACTTAACCGAGCCTCTCGAAAATGTTTACGTCTGCTCTTCGGCACTCACGTCCTACGCGACTACAGGCGAGCCCGAGAACAGAATGGACAGCATCGCGGCTTTGGCAGGAGACATCTGTGCAAGGTTAACTTCGAAAGAGAAGACATCTAATGAGCACAAAGAAGAAGCTATCGTCACAGCAATTTGATCCGTCCGTATTGCTCTATCTGCTGCTTCCTTTGGCAGCATACTTTCTACCGGGAATGTACTTTCTCGGAATTAAGGATACGTTAAATGTCGTAAGATTTGCCCTGACGATAATCGTATTTGCTGCCGCATGCTATCCTTTGGCAGTACTTCTTTTCCCGAAGTCTTCAAGCGGCGGATATACATTAGGAAAGCCCCTGGGAATTCTTTCATCAGGACTTCTTATCTGGACGCTTACTTACCTTGAGATCGGAAGATTTAATATCGTATTCATCGTTCTTTCCTTGGCGGCACTTGCATTCTGCTGCTGGTTTCAGAAGGACTTAAGAGAGGAAGCTTTAAGAACTCTTAACAGGGACGGCACCATAGCATCGATTGCGATTGAAGAGACGATATTCGCTCTCATCTTCACGTTCCTTTGTTTCTTCAAGGGAATCTATCCTGACATCAACGGACAGGAAAAGTTCATGGACTACGGATTCATGATGTCCATGGTAAGAAACTCTTCCCTCCCCGCGAACGATATTTGGCTGTCAGGCTACTCGATCAACTACTATTACTTCGGCCAGTACATCTACGCACTTCTTATACGCTTAAGTTTCCTCGACACGGGTGTTACTTATACGCTCTCGATGTGCTGCTCGATCGCACTTCCTTTCAGTATGTGTTTCTCCATAGGAAAGATGCTTGTTGATACGGCAGCAGAACTTGGTGCGAAGTTCGGAAGATTCATTGCATCGATATGCGGACTCATAACGGCATTTGCAGTTTGCATCTTCGGTAACTCACACTCATTCTTCTACGATCCTGACAGCATCGGCAACGGACTTCTTAACACGTTTTCTTCATGGGGAATTAATGTCGGAACGACCGACCACTTCTACTATCCCGACAGCACGAGATTCATAGGTTATAACCCTGACTCGGCAACTATAGAAGGAATCAAGAACGGCGGCGATTACACCATCGAAGAATTCCCGTTCTACTCCTACCTCGTAGGCGATCTTCATGCGCATGTTTGTTCCACGATGGTAGTACTTCTCATCTTCGCTTTGGCGGTAACGCTTATAAGCAAGGTCTTTGATCCTTACAAGGAGCAGAAAACCTGGAAGATGATCCTTACCCCCGAGACCATCGCGATCGGATGCTTACTCGGCGTCTGCCAGATGACCAACTACTGGGATTTTCTCATCTACTTCATCTTCGGCTCGATGCTCCTTCTTGTCTATAACACTTATAGATCGAAGAAGTTCGCTTCTATTGTGGGAACGATAATATTCTTTGTTACCATCGCGGCGATACTCGGCGTATATCTTGCAGCAGCTTATAATCCGATCGTTCATACGATCCTTCAGATTCTTATCTGCGCGTTGGCATTCTTAGGTTTCACCAAGTTCCCGTGTGCACTTTCAAGAACATCTGCAGGCATGGGTTTCTTCTTCGCAGCAGCGACACTCGTATCACTGCCGTTCAACTTCTGCTTCGACATGATAAGCAACAAGATCACACCCTGCGTCAACCACTCATCCTTGTATCAGCTATATATCCTCTGGGGAACGCACGTGATCATCTGCGTTATCTTCATGGTATTCGTCATTATCTTTAACAGAAAGTCTAAAGATTCGAACAACCCTGTCGAGAAATTCTTCAAGGAAAGAAATCCCATCGACGTTTTTATCTGCGGTTCTATCGTCGTAGGCATCATGCTTCTTATCGCACCCGAGATCTTCTACGTAAGAGACATCTACACGGGCGGTTACTTAAGGAGCAACACGATGTTTAAGTTTACATACGCAGGCTTCATCATGCTTTCAATCTGCATGGTATATGCGGTATTCAGATTGATGTTCATGTATAACCGCAAGGGCGAATTCTCGACGGCAACTTTTGTCATCTCGATAGTATTCTGTTTCTTCCTTCTTATCCCCGCGCACTACACACTCACATCTTTAAAGCAAAGATGTGGTGAGATCTCCCGCGAGAACTATAAGACACTCGACGGAACGGCTTACCTTCTTACTTACACCAGTCCTTACACGAATAACGTAACTTCTGGCAACCTTACCGACTACGCCGCATGTATCGAATGGTTTAACACGGAAGTTGAAGGCGACCCCGTAATCCTCGAGGCTTACGGTTTAAGCTATACGGACTACAACATCGTATCCGCTTACACAGGTCTTCCCTCGGTATGCGGCTGGCAGACTCACGAGTGGCTTTGGAGATTCCATGGTATCGTCGACGAGGAGACAGACCTTCTCGTATCCGATCCCGATCAGGACGTATGGGAGCTTTACCTTACTCCCCGTCACTACGACATCGACATGATGTACACCTCCGAGGACCCGGAAGTTGTCTATGAACTTCTTAAGAAATATAACGTGTCCTACGTCATTATCGGTGACCTCGAGCGAGGCAAGTACAGCGGTGTTGACCATACTGCGCTTTTCGCTTCGTTCGGAAGGATTGTGTTCACCTCAGGCGACCTTATGGTAGTTCAGATCTGGTATGAGTAAAGGAGCGCGTCGCGGCCTTCGCCGTAGTAATTTCTTCGCGCATTGTACTTAACAAAACCGCACTTCTCGTAAAGCGCGATGGCACCCTCGTTATCCGACTCGACTTCAAGGAAGATTACTTTAATTCCCTTCTGCTTAAGGTACTTCTCCCCCTCATCGAAAAGCTTACGTCCAACACCCATGCCGCGGTACTCCGGCAGCACGCAGATGTTGCCTACTTCAGCTTCATCGAGCACGTAAGTGTAGCCGACGTATCCTACTAAGGTGCCGTCTTCAAGGCAGGCTTTAAGTGCCGTTTTATTGTCATCGTTTATGAGAGCTTCTATGCTGTCTTTAGTCCACGGGTGAGCTATGCCGGTTCTTTCCACCGCCATTATCGCATCAACATCAGCTAATACTGCGGGACAAACGTTTATATTCAATTGTGGTATCTCTCCGCTCTTGATACGGCACAGTATGAAGCCTTAACGGCAGCACCGTTAACCGCTTCCACGCCGGAAGCCGCATTCATGATGCCCTTGGGAAGGATAACCGCACCCGGAGCATACTCGACTCTGTGAGAGAAGAAGAGAGCTTTTCGAACTGTCTCAGCGCCGTCGCCTACTACAAGTATCTGCTTGGTATCAGCTCCCGGTACCTTCTTAAGAAGCTCGATGAAGTCCTCGTTAAAGTAAGCCCCGTCCTCGACGAGAACCTCGCCAGTCTCATCGTCTATGGCAGATGCGAACACGCGGTCGTTACGCGCATCGAAACAGGGTACTATTATCGTGTCGGAAGGCTCAGCAGCCACATTCTCGACGCTTAAAGCAAGTGCCTTAAGTGCGGAGACGGGGATAACGTTAAGACCTGTAGCAAGAGCCATGCCCTTTACCGCAGAAAGACCGATCCTGATGCCCGTGAAAGAACCGGGGCCTGTCGTTACCGCGAGCACATCCATGTCGACGGGATTGAGGCCGCACTCTTTAAAGACGCGCATCACGAGAGGCATGAAAGTCTCGGAGTGAGTCTTCTTCTCAAGCGAAAGCTCGTAAGATAACTCCTTGCCGTCGTCGTAGATTCCTGCGCAGCATGTTCTGTTCGAAGTGTCACAACATAAGATCTTCATCAGTTCACCTCTATAGTTCTCTCGTCGCCTGTCCCCGTGATCTTGATCCTCACGGTATCCTTGGGAAGCAGATCGTCTATAACCGAGCTCCACTCGATGACGCACACGCCGCCCCTGTCGAAATACTCGTCCAGGCCCGCGTCTATAAAGTCATCGCTTCCGCCTAACCTATATGTGTCGAAGTGGAAAAGCGGGACCTCTGCCCTGCTTCCGTCCTCCGCCTCGTCGTATTCATTTACTATGGTGAAAGTCGGCGAACACACGTCGTCCTCGTTAAGGCCCATGCCGCGTGCGATACCTCTGGTCATGACTGTCTTGCCGGCACCAAGATCGCCGTCTAATGCGAAGACAGCACCGGGCTTGGCATTCTTACCAAGCTCCACGCCTATAAGCTCTGTCTGCTCTACAGTTGTCGTGTTATATACTGCCATTTAATCCACTAAGTGAAGAAGCCTGGCCGCATTCTCATAAAGGATGAGCGACCTTTCCTTCTCGTTAAGATCCAACTTGTTAAACAGGTTCATCTCGTTTACGTGATCCCATGTAGGATAGTCCGTACCCCAGAGGACCCTGTCAGCACCATATGCTCTTATTATCTTAGTTGATTGTTCGGGAGAAAGGAACCCGAAGCAGGAACAACAGTCGACCATAATGTCGTACTTGCCTGCAAGTCTGTCGACCGCATCGTCCCAGACGCTCCAGCCTCCCAAGTGTGCGCCAATTATCTTAAGTCCCGGCAACGCCTTAATAAACGTCTCGAACTGCTCAGGGTTAGACAGCTTATATCTAAAGTCACCGCAGTGGGTAAGGATCGGAATACCCGCATCTCTTACCATCTGCCCTAATCTTATTGCTCTGTCCTCTTCAAGCGAGAAGAACTGGAAATCGGGATGAATCTT
>JAEEGL012206720.1_pt1 | contig 18345 bp, 18 predicted proteins | sample 9134231 | NCBI WGS metagenome assembly JAEEGL01 (sample SAMN16246548, study PRJNA631951) | gut metagenome | biome: gut microbiome; feature: rumen; material: fiber-attached | host: Bos | place: Iran: Karaj | collected 2018-10 | reverse complement strand
CGATTAAAGCAAAACTATTAGAATTACAAGACTTAAAACTGCGAAAAACTTCTTTAAAAACCATTCCTTCGCTCGATGAATCAAAAATTATAGGAGTAAGTATTCCTAATATTAGAAAACTAGCTAAAGAGGTTAAAAATGAACCTTATGTTTTGAATTTTTTAAATGATTTACCACATGATACTTTAGAAGAAAATATTTTGCATGGTATATTACTTCCAATTATATATACTGATATAAATGAATTATTAAAAAGCTTAGATGCCTTTTTGCCCCATGTTGATAATTGGGCAATCACGGATACTATCCATCCCAAATTGTTTCTCAAGCATTCTGAAATAGTATACGAAAAAATCAAAGAATGGCTTAAAAGCCCATATGAATATGTGGTAAGATTTGCTATAGTATCTTTTCTCCAGTTTTATTTAGATGATAATTTTCGAGAAGAAGAATTAGAATTATTAGTTACAATAAATAAAACATATTACATTAACATGGCTGTTGCGTGGTTTTATTCATTTGCTTTAATTAAGCAATATGACAAGGCTATTAAGTACATTGAAAAGAAACGATTAGATCCTTGGATTCACAATAAAACTATTCAAAAATGTCTAGAAAGTTATCGTATATCAAATGATAAGAAGAACTATTTAAGGAGTTTAAAATATGCTAAAAAAGATTAATAATAACATATATTTAGATGAAATTGAGATTAATATCTTGAATCACTATAGTGTTCCTTTTAATGGGGCCAGTAGTTATGACGAAATCCTTTTAATGATAGATAAAATCGCAGAAGATGACTTGACCGATGAAGAGTTAGAGGATTTGGACTACGTTGCAAATCTAATATCTGAAAGAAAATACTATACAAATACTAATAAATAATGTATAATAAAAAGCCACTCGGAGGGGTTTATGGTATTTCGCGGTTTTACTATGTGGGATGCACTATATTTAAATAGTCAATTAGCTAAAGGAGAACGCTATATTTTTAGTATGCTTCCCGAATATGGTGATGATTTAATAAAGTTAAGCCAGACCAACCCAGACTTATTTCTTATGTGTGATGTTTTTGAGTCTGATCTTGCCAAAAGAACTTTTGGTGAGGATAATCCTGCGTACTTGCAAATACTAAATGATAATTTTATAGATTTTTGTAATTTATATAATGAGTGTCAAAAACTATGTTTTCCTGCTTCAAACTTACTTGACGAATTATGTGTCTACGCAACAAGATATTTAAATTATGATGCAAAATTTATGCAGGAGGGAATCGATAGATTATTCTTACAAACCTTAAAAATGCCTGAGTATCTACGTTCATATAAAGTATATAACTTTATTATGAAGTATTTATTAAATAGGGAAAGTGCCAATTTAAATATTCCTTGTCCTATTTCCAAAATAGTTGATTACAATCATAATAAAAGATTATCAAATATTAATGCTGAGGGAACATATACTTATTCTCTAGATATGATTTCTATAAATAAAACACTGATTTCTGATCGGGATAGGAAGTATGAACCATCTAAATTAGCATATGTTTTACATGTATTATTTCATGAATTAAAGCATTCCACGCAGTGGCATAAATATGAAACCACTGATGAATCAAGAGAAACTTTTGACTATGTTAGAAGATCTTTATTTGATAAGTATTTATTTCGTAACAGTGAGACTACTGAGTACAAATCCAATTATGAATATGATGAAATTGAAATTGCCGCAGAGATATATGGATGGTCAAGGACATATAAGAGATTAAATGCGATTAGCCTTTTAAAACCCGAAGAGAAAATCCAGATAATTAAATATATTAGGGATTTACAATTCAAGAGTCTATTGAGAGTTAAGAAGGCTGAAAAAGGACCGCTTATGCCAGCCTATATATATAACGTGGAGAATACCAATTTAATCTTACAAAATAATAGTAAAGCTATTAACAAACACCGTTTATTAAGCTGCTTTTATAACAAAAATGGTAGTCCTAAGAGTTTTGTTGAATTATTAGTTGCTGAAAAAAAGTATTTGAAAAGTAGTTCTGATAGTTCATTGCGTAATACTTTTGCGGACTATTATCGTTATAATTTAACTCATGATTTTGATTTTAATCAATTACTTGATTTATCGATTCGAGTTCAATCACAAGTTATTAGCAAAATATTTGATATGATAATTCTTGATTTGAAAACTATTCAATCCTCAATTAGTTCATATGTATACGTTAGTGATAGGATAGATAACGCTTTTGAAATTGTTACAACCGCTAGGGTTAATGAAATACTAAAAATGTACAATATCGTATCTGGCTATTACGCCGTCAATCAAAATAAAGAAAGCGCTCAGGGGATATTAAAATCGTATAAGTCTAAATTCATTATTATGAAAAAATATTTAAAAGAAATAAAACGCTACTCAAATGAATTATTGAGTACTCAAAATATCTGGGCATATTCAGATGTTAAACGATTATTAAAAATAAAACTACATACTGATTAATTAACACACACATTTTATCTATTATTATCTATATTGGATAGTGGTGATAGCATGTGTTTTTTTCTTGCTAATTATAGTTTTGAGTTACAAGCATTATTAATGGGGTTATTTACGTGGTTAATTACCACGATTGGTTCTTCATTAGTTTTCTTTTTTAAAAAAGTTAATACTTTTATTCTTAATTTAATGATGGGATTATCCGCAGGCATTATGATTTCCGCTTCATTTTGGTCTTTGCTTAATCCTGCGATTGATGATGCCAAGAAGCTTTCAATGACACCTTGGTTAGTAGTAACTATTGGTTTTTTATTGGGCTGTTTATTTCTATACTTTTTTGATGTTATATTTGATAGAAATCAAGGAAAAAGAAATAAAATGTTAGTATTTTCTATAACCCTTCATAATATACCTGAAGGATTAGCTATAGGAGTTGCTTTTGGATCATTAGCGTTTAATTATTCCTATGCTATGTTTACTTCTGCTGTGGCATTAGCGATAGGCATTGGTATTCAAAATTTTCCAGAAGGCTGTGCAATTAGCTTGCCTCTTAGAAAAGAAGGTGCAAGTCGCCTTAAAGCATTTTTCATGGGTTCCTTATCTGCGATAGTGGAGCCAATTTCTGCATTATTGGGAGCGTTATTAGTGCTAAAAGTGCAGTTTATTTTGCCTTATTTTTTAGCTTTTGCAGCGGGAGCAATGATGTATGTGGTTATAAAAGAATTAATCCCGGCATCTCAAAATGGTGGTAATAATAAACTTATGGCGCTATTTACCCTGATAGGCTTTGCCATAATGATGATTTTAGATGTTGCCCTAAGTTAGTTATTTGCGTTGACGAAGTGTTAGTAATTTAGTACAATATGCTTGGTGAATTTTTATGTTAAGTATTAAAAATTTAGAAGCCAAAGCTAATGATAAAATTATTATCAATAATATTGATTTAAATATTGCCGATGGGGATATAATTGCCATCATGGGACAAAATGGAACAGGTAAAAGTACGTTATGTAAAATTCTCATTGGGGATGAGAATTATGAAGTTACCAATGGTTCAATATTACTTAATAATGAAGATTTATTAAAGATGAGTCCAAATGAACGTTCAATAAAAGGCATTTCTTTAATAAATCAAAGTCCAATTGCCGTAGAGGGCGTTACAAATGCCGAATTATTAAGGGCTGCGCTTAAAGAAAGAACTGGTAAACCAGTTAATATTTTTGCGTTTAACAAAGAAATGGAAAGTATTTGTGAAATGCTTGAATTACCTAAGAGTTTTATACATCGTGAGGTTAACTTGGGCTGTTCTGGTGGCGAAAGAAAGAAAACGGAATTGCTTCATATGTGGATGCTTAAACCTAAAATGATTATTTTAGATGAAATAGATTCGGGCTTAGATGTTGATGCTTTAAAAATTTGCGCTAAATCATTAAAGGAATATTATAAAGAATATAATCCTAGTATTTTAATTGTTACGCATCACTTAGATATTCTAAAAACGTTAAAACCGAATAAAGTATGTGTCATGAAAAAGGGAAAAATAATTGACACGGGTGACTATAAGCTAGCAGAAAAAATAGAAAAATATGGATTTTCTAATAAAAATGAATTAAGCGAGTTAGAGAATCATGAATAAAATAGTTATAGATAACGAGAATTATAATCTAAAATCATATGAAGGTTATATCGTTATAGAGAAGGATACTAAATTAAATATTTCTGGCAATTGTATAGTATATTTAATTGACAATGGTTATAAGATAGAACTTAATATAACAAATGACTCTAGCCTTGGTTTGTTTATGTATACAAAATCTAAAACTAAAGGGTCTGATATTCATATTATTCAAAACAATAATACTTTTTTAAACGTATATGACTTATTTGAATGTGATAAAGATATTGAAGAGACAATCATAGATGATATACTAGGAGATAATAATAAGAGTAATATGATTATTCGGATTGTTCAAAATGCTGGTAATAGTAAGGTAATTGAAGAAATTAAAGCTAAGTCTAGTACTCAAAACAATGAAGCAACCGAATCTTTAAAAGGCTTAGTTTGTGGTGGTACTATTACAACCCTTCCTAATATGGAAATAAGCACTAATGGTATAGTAGCTAACCATTATGTTACTATTGCAAGTTATGATAAAGATGATTTATTCTATTTGCGTTCTAAAGGAATATCTTTAAATGAAGCAAAAGAATTAATAAAAAAAGGATATTTATTTAGTGGCATAGATAAGAAAATAAGGGATGTGTTCGAAAATGAATAGAGAAGATTTTCCAATGCTTAAGCAAGATATTATCTATTTTGATAATGCTGCAACTAGTTTGAAACCTCAGTGTGTTATTGATAAGATAATGGATTACTATGAGAATTATTCCGCAAATGCACACCGAGGTGATTATGATATTTCTTATAAAGTTGATGAGGAATATGAAAACGTAAGGAATGATGTACAAGACTTTATTAATGCAAAGCATAGAGAAGAGATTATTTTTACAAGTGGAGCTACCGAATCATTAAACATGATTGCTAATGGTTTTTTTGCTCCAATCTTGGAACCGAAAGATGAAATATTAATATCCACCAGTGAACATGCCTCAAATGTATTACCGTGGTTTAGACTAGCCAATACGTTAGGCTGTGTTGTTAAATATATAAATTTAGATCAAGACTATCATATTAATCTTGAGGAAGTTAAAAAGGCAATTACGCCTAGAACTAAGGTTATTAGTCTAGCCCATATTACAAATGTTATTGGGGATATTCGACCTATTAAAGAGATTGCTCAGTATGCTCATCAAAATGACATTTTTGTGGTAGTTGATGCAGCGCAAAGCTTACCTCACATTAAAGTTGATGTTACGGACTTAGATGTAGACTTTTTAGTGGCTTCTGCCCATAAAATGTGTGGTCCAACTGGAGTGGGTTTACTTTATGGTAGAAAAGAACTCTTAGAAAAAATTGAACCTATTAATTTAGGTGGCGGTATGAATGAGTCTTTTGATGATGAACATCATGTTTATCTAAAGGAATTACCTACTAGATTAGAAGCAGGGACTCCCAACATAGCGGGGGTAATTGGTTTTGGTGAAGCTATTAAGTATTTAAAAAAGATTGGTATGCATAGGATTGAAACTAGGGAACGTGAATTAAGAAAATATCTTGTAGATGGACTAGTGAAAATTCCATTTATTGATATAGTGAATTTTGAATCTGATAGTGGAATAGTTACCTTTAATGTTGATGGTGTATTTTCTCAAGACGTTGCATATTATCTAAACAAATATAATATCTGTGTTAGGGCAGGTAATCACTGTGCTAAAATATTAAAAAATGCCACTCATGTTACAAACACTATACGAGTTAGTTTATATTTTTATAATACAGAAAAAGAAATAGATACGCTACTCGAATTATTAAATAATAAAGAAAAAATAATGAAAGAGATGATTTAAGTGGATCCAGAGTTAAAAAGAGAAATAATCTTAGAACATTACCAAAATCCTCGCCATAAAATGTCTGATCATGATAAAGATGCAATACATGCTAATGGTAATAATGAATCTTGTATTGATAATATAGATTTATATGTCAATTTTAAAGATGGAAAGATCACAGATATGTCTTTTAATGGCGAGGCATGCGCTATATCTACTTCCTCAACTTCCATTATGATTTCTAATTTAATTGGTAAATCTATCTTGGAAATTAAAGAGTATATTGATAACTTTGAAAACATGATAAATGAACAGCCATATAATAAAGATTTGTTAAATGAGGCTTTAGCTTATGATGAAATTTACAAACAAAAATCACGTAAAACCTGTGCTTTGCTACCTTATACTACAATGAAAAAAATCTTAGAAAAATATGAAAATAAAGATGCTTAGCATCTTTTTTTCTGACTTAATATGCATTAAAATAATAGTATGGAAGTTATTAATAGAATAAAAAGGTATTATCGAAGACATTCTTATAAAGAAACTATAAAATGGATAAAAGATACAGTTGTTTTTCAATTAAAAGAAGTAACTAATAGGCCCGTACAATACAAAAAATTGAAGCTAAAGAAAAATGAAATACCTAAAAGAGATAAAAAAGTTTTTATCTTTGCAAAACAACCATTTTTTGCTTTGGGAGGTACTACTAGGGCAGCTAAATTATCAAGAACTTTTAATGAAATGGGTATTCAAGTGTGTTATATTTATGCTTTTGACACGATTGATAAAGATTTTTACAAAAAAAATATGCCCCTTTGTATGCATACAAATATTAAAAGGATATCTTTGAAGTATTTTGAAAAAATGGTCCATAAAGATGATGTAGTTATTTTTGAACTACCCTTATCTACCTTTTTCCCATATTTAGAAATTGCTTTAGATTCCACGGCATGTGTAATATACGAAAGTATTAATAATTGGGAATCTAGCTTGGGTGATAATTTCTTACTAAAAAAGTATTTATATAAAACTATTCGTTTTGCAAATGAATTAACTGTAACAACTGAAAACTTGGTTGGTACAGTAAAAGGTTATTGTAAAAAATTAAATGTTTTGACGGATATTAAATATGTTCCTAATGGGGTAGATAACAAGTTATTTAACATTCATAATAATTATAGTTGCCCTAAGGATTTGGTAATAAAATCAAAAACTCTTTTATATTATGGAACACTAGATAAAAATATTATAGATTGGGAATTAATAAATAATATTGCTATTAATAATCTTGATTGGTCAATTAATATTATTGGTAATAATTACTATTACAAAGATTCAAAATATCCAAATATTTATTTTTTAGGAGAAAAACAGTATGAAGAAATGCCTGCATATATTAAATACTCTGATTATGTCATAATTCCTTATTTGATTAATGATATAACTAATTATATGTCTTTCCCTGAGATACTGGAGGCAAACGCTATGGGCAAAAGAGTAATAAGTACTAAGATTTCTAATATAAACGAATATCCAAATGTATATACAGGAAATGATTGGCAATCTTGGATGGATATTACTAAAATGGACTATAAATTAGATTTGCTATCCGCAAAGTCATTAATAGATATGCATTCATGGCCAGACATTACCCAAGATATGATTAATCGTATGCCATCTTACAGAGATATTTCAATCATTATTCTATTTAACTCTAATATTGACTATTTAAAAAAGTGTTTAGAGTCTATATTAAAGAGTTCTACCAAATATGACTATGAAATAATCGTGGTAGGTAAGTTTGCTAATAATCAATTAATTAATTATAAGAACAAAGTAAAAACTATTAACTGCGTTAGTAAAGATAATAGTACTATGCGTAGTAAAGCTATGAAACATGTAACTAAAAAATACGTTATGTTTTTAAATGCTAATAGTTTAGTAACTGATGATCGTTTTCTTGATTCATATTTGGATATAATTGAAAGTTGTCCTAAAGTAGATATAATAGGCTTAGTGGATCAAGAATTAAACCCTAATGTGTTAGCTATTAGAAGCCCCAAAAATATATTAGTAAATGGATTATTAATAAAGACAAATATATATACTAATATTAAAAAAAGTCTTCAATCTAATACGACAAATATTGATTTATTTAATAATATTCGATATGCTAATTATGAGATATATGGAACTAAATATTTAGGAATATCTGATATCTTATAGTAGAGGGTTTTATGAAAAAGAATTATGCATTAAGAGCTTTTCTCATTTCGCTATGTTTAGGAGCTTTAATAATAATGCCAGCGTGTTTCTTTGGCGAAGGCATTTTCACATTGGTTGGCGATTTAAATATTCAACAAATGCCTTTTTTAATGACTATTAATAAATCGATTAAAAGCGGTGCCATATTATGGACTTGGTTCAACGACATGGGTAGTAACTTTATTGCCACTTTTAGTTTTTATAATCTTTTTAGTCCTTTTAATATTATAAGTTACTTTTTTCCAGCTAATTGGATTCCTTATTTAATAGGGCCGTTTTTTGTTTTAAAATACGGAATTGCTGGACTAACATCATATTTATTCTTAAAAAGATATTTCAAAGATAAAAAATGGGCTTTGTTAGGTTCCATGCTTTATTCATTTTCAGGCTTTCAACTTGCAAATGAGATGTTTTATCATTTTCATGATGTCGTTGCGTTGTTCCCATTGCTCTTATTAACTTTAGATGACTTAATGTATAATAATAAGAAAGGACGTTTTGCCATTCTTATGGCCATTTGTGCGCTTACTAATTGGTTCTTCTTTATTGGTGAAATTATCTTTATAATAATTTATGTTATAGTAAAGTTTATCTGTGGCGAATATAAATTAACAACTGAATCACTTTTATTATTAATAACTGAGAGTTTATTTGGTATTCTAATTGCAAGTTTTGCTTTAATCCCAACATTTTTATTTACTGTTGGAAATCCAAGACTTTCGTTAGCATGGAATCCGATAAACATGTTTAAGTACGATATTCGTCATTATTTAAGTATTTTAAAATCGTTTATCCTACCCGCTGAAGCATTATCAGGAACATCCATTATTAATCCAAATAATTTTACTAGCACAGAATTGTATCTTCCTTTTGTGGGTAGTATATTATGCTTTGCTGCATTACCTAAAAGAGTAAAAAAATGGGATGGAATGCTTTTGTTATTGTGCCTTTTGTTTATGTTTGTCCCTATTTTAAATAGCGTATTTGTCTTGGGCCAAAATGTATATTATGCAAGATGGTTTTACATGCCGAGTTTAATTATGAGCTTATTATCAATAAAGTGTATTGAGAAAAAATATCCAATTAAGCCCGGAGTAATTGTAAACTTATTCATTTACCTAATATTTGGCATTTTAGCTTATGCATTTAGTATGAATAATCAATTTATCTTTGATTTAAAATATTTTATTGTTTTAATTATAGTTGCATTTTTATCACTTGTTATCTTGATTTTTATTAATCATACAAAAGAAGATAAGAAAAAGTACTTTTTATACATGATTTTTATTTCTTTATTCATTGTTGGTTGTGGTAATTATATTGTGTATAAATACAAAGGCAATACATTTAAACAATATGCTGATTGTAAACCGTATTTATCTAGTGAACAGTATTTAAGTAAATATAATGATGCGAGAAGTAATTCAAATTTTACCTGTAATGGTAATTATGGATTTACTGCTGGGATTAATCATATAAATACTTTTATTTCTAATATTAATGCCTCTGAATTTAAATTCTTATTAAGTTTAGGTATTAATAGAGAAGTATCCACTCATATTGGTATTTATGATAAAGAATTAATGAATCTTTTAGGGGTTAAATATATTATTAATTGCATTGGTGATACTGATTATGGATATGAATTATTAGAAAGCTCTGGTCCATATAATATTTATTTAAATAAAGAATATTTACCTTTTGGATTTAATGTTAAAAAATATATCTCTGATGAAGAGTATCAGCTTATTGATTATGATGTTAGAAAACTGCTTTTACAAGATACGGTTGTGTTAAATGAAGATCAAATAGAAAGATACAAGTATTTATTTGATAATAAAAAGATAAAATATGAAGTATTAGACTTTACTTATGGAGTGAATAGTTTTACATCTCATATTGAGACTAATAAACCCGCTTTAGCGATATATGCTATTCCATATGATAGAGGTTGGAAGGCTTATATTAACGGTAAAGAAACTAACGTAGAAGATGTAGACTATGGATTAATTGGTGTTTTAGTTGAGAGTGGTAATAATGAGGTTATTTTTAGTTATCAAACACCTGGTCTTAGAGTTGGCTTAATTATTAGTGGACTTTCTATTTTATTTTATATGGGTTATGTGGTATTCTATAAGAAGAAGGAAAGTAGTAACAAATGAAAAAGATATTATACATAGTTGTTCCTTGTTATAATGAAGAGGAAGTACTGAAGGAAACTGCTAAGAGGTTGACTAAAAAACTTAATGAATTAATTAAGTTAAACGTTATAACAAAATCTAGTAGGATTTTATTTGTTAATGATGGCTCAAAAGATAAAACTTGGGAAATAATTAAAGATTTAGATTGTAAAGAAGAATTATGCACAGGTATATCTTTATCAAGAAATAGAGGTCATCAAAATGCTTTATTGGCAGGACTTTTGCACGCTAAAGAAAAAGCGGATATTATTATTAGCATGGATGCAGACTTGCAAGATGATGTGGATGCCATAGATGAAATGCTTAAGAAATACTCTGAGGGTAGTGAAATAGTTTATGGTGTACGCAAATCACGTAAAAAGGACTCTTTCTTTAAAAGAATCACTGCTCAAGGCTTTTATAAGTTTATGAAGAGAATGGGTGTTGATATTGTATACAATCACGCTGATTATCGTTTAACTAGTAAAAGAGTGCTTAATCATTTTGCGGACTATAAAGAAGTTAATTTATTTCTAAGAGGAATGTTTCCTTTATTGGGTTTTAAAACTGATATAGTTTATTATGAAAGAAGTGAAAGGTTTGCTGGTAAATCTAAGTATTCTTTTAAAAAAATGCTTGATTTTGCTTGGGAAGGCATTACTTCTTTTAGCACTAGACCATTACGTTTTATTTTAAATTTTGGTGTTTTTATTACTATGCTTAGTATTATTGGCTTAATCGCTTTATTAGTATTATATTTAGTAAATGTTGTATATCCAACGTGGGTTATTATTATAGGTTTTATAGCTTTATTTGCCGGTATAGAGATTACTTTTATGGGTATTATTGGGGAATATATTGGTAAGATTTATAGCGAAACAAAAGCTAGACCTAGGTACATTATTAGTGAAGATTTAGAGGAACAGAAATGAAAGAGCTTATTAATCAGATTATTAAATTTGGAATTGTTGGTATTTTGGCAACCATTATTGATTATGGCTTAATGATTTTATTTACTGAAGTATTTAATATTAATTATTTAATTTCTTCAGTAATGTCATTTAGTGTTTCAGTTGTCTTTAATTATATAGTTAGTACTAAATATGTTTTCAATGTTAATCACAAAAAAAGTATCAAGGATTTTATCGTTTTCATTGTTTTAAGTGTTATAGGTTTGGGAATTAATAGTTTAATTATGTACTTAGGCGTTGATAAAGTAGGTATTGACTACAGAATAGTGAAGATAGGTGCAACGGCAATCGTAATGGTGTATAATTTTATTACTAGAAAGATATTTTTAGAAAAGAAAGGTGAGTAATATGTTATTAGATATAAATCCCGTAATGTTTAGTATTGGCGGTTATTCTTTAAGATATTATTCTTTTTTTGTACTTATTGCTGCAGTAATAGCTATCTTGTTAATAATCAAAGAAGGAAAAAGATTTGATTTAAATAAAGATACTCTTTTTGATTTGGCATTTTGGACAATACTAATTGGCATTATTGGAGCTAGGTTATATTACGTAATTTTTAATTTTCAATTATATAAAGATAATTTATTATCAATTTTATATATTTGGGAGGGGGGTCTTGCTATTCATGGTGGTATTTTCTTTGGTGGTATTACACTATTCTTATTTTGTAAAAAGCACGAATTAGATCCTATTAGAATATTGGATATTTCGGTTGTGCCAATGTTACTTGCTCAAGCAATTGGTAGATGGGGTAATTTCTTTAATAGTGAAGCACATGGTATAGTAACATCTTTGGAAAAATTACAAAGTATGCATCTTCCTAATTTCATTATTGAAGGCATGCACATTGAGGGCCTTTATTATGAGCCAACATTTTTATATGAATCTTTATGGTGCATTTTAGGTTTTATTATCATAGTAATTCTTAGAAGATTAAAATACATAAAAAAAGGAATGCCAACATGTTTTTATTTAATGTGGTACAGTGTAGGAAGATTCTATATTGAATCTTTAAGAACCGATTCATTAATGTTTGGCGGTTTCAAAGTGGCTCAAATAGTGTCAATAATACTATTCTTAGTAGGCTTTGTATATATACTTTTTCTATTTAGGAAAAGTAAATATGAAGGGTTATATAATAAAGAGAATGAAGTGTAAAACTTTATTTTTTTTCTTTTATAGCGTATAATTATTAACGAGGAGATTTGAAATGTATCAGAAACGATGTCGCCTTTTTAATTAGATATAAAATATTATAGTTAATAAAGGAGAAGAAAATGAAAATATATAATACAGTAAGTGGAAAACTAGACGAGTTTAAGCCTATCACAGAAGGTGTGGTAAATATGTATGTATGTGGGCCAACAGTTTATAATTATGCCCACATTGGAAATTTAATGCCTCCGATCGTTTTTGATATGGTTCAAAGATATTTTAAATATTTAGGTTATAAAGTTAATTATGTTTCTAATTTTACTGATGTTGATGATAAAATTATTAATTCAGCGCTTGAGAATAATACCACAGAAAAAGCTATAACTGATAAGTATATTGATGCGTATTTGAAAGACTTAAAATCTGTTAACTGCGAAGACATATACGCTAGACCTAGAGTAACAGAAACTATTCCAGAAATAATAGATTTTATTTCATTACTATTAGACAAGGGATATGCTTATAAAGATGGTGACGATGTTTATTTTGATGTTTCAAAAATAAATGATTATGGAGCAATTTCAAAACAGAATCTTGAAGATTTAAATGTTGGTTCTAGAATTGATGTAAGTGAACATAAACATAGTCCCTATGATTTCGTCTTATGGAAAAAAACTGATAAGGGTATTAAATGGGATGCCCCATTTGGTGAAGGAAGACCTGGCTGGCATACTGAGTGTGTAGTAATGATTAATAAACTCTTAGGTAGTTTAATTGATATTCATGCAGGTGGAATGGAATTAAAGTTTCCTCATCATGAAAATGAAAGAGCACAAAGCTTAGCTGCTTATGATAGCCCATTAGCAAATATCTGGATGCATAATGGTTTAGTTATGGTTAATGGTGAAAAAATGAGTAAATCTTTAGGAAATTTTATAATGGCTAAGGATTTATTAAAAAAATATAATACTAATGTTATAAGATTAGCAATTTTTAAAGGACAGTATAGAACTGCGGTAGATTTTAAAGACGAATTATTTAAAGAAACTAGTATATTAGATGAGAAGATTAATAATGTTTTAAAGCAGGCAAATATTGTTATAGCTTTAAATAATTATAAAGTAGGAAAAATTAAAAAGGATTCTGAGATTGATAAGATAATGGATGATGATTTTAATACTCCTAATTTAATAACATATCAAAGTGAATTAGTAAAAAGACTGAACAATGAAATAAGAAATGGTTTAGACGTTTCTGAAAGTTTTGATAAGTTAAATTTAGTAAATTATATTTTGGGTTTAAAATATGATATTAAAACCATTACTATTGAAGACCAAAATCTTTACAAAGAATGGGAACAATTAAGAAAAGATAAAGACTTTGAAAAAGCTGATTTGATTAGACAAGAATTAATGAAAAAAGATATTTTATAGGAGGATAAAATGGATTTGATATTAATATTAGTTATACTAGCTATCCCTGCAATAGCACAGTTAAGAATTACTACAACTTATAATAGATTTAAAAAAGTTACTAACGAAAAAGGGATTACTGGCCAAGAGGTTGCAAGAAAGATTCTTGATAAGAATGGATTAGAAAATATTTATGTTGTCGAAGTCCCAGGAAATCTATCTGACCATTATGATCCATCAAGAAAAGTCGTTAGACTATCAAGAGAAGTATTTAATGGTGAAAGTGTAGCTGCTATGAGTATTGCAGCCCATGAATGTGGTCATGCAATTCAAGATAAACAAGGGTATTTCTTTATGCGAGTAAGAAGTGCCATTGTGCCTATAGTAAGAGTCGGTACGGCTTTATCTTATGTGATTATTTTAATTGGTATTATTGCCCAAGTTTTAAATATTATTTATGTTGGTATAGCATTAACAGCTTTAGGATTATTATTTCAATTAATCACTTTACCGGTTGAGTTTGATGCCTCAAAAAGAGGAAAAGAAGAACTAAAAAGTTTAAAACTAGTCTCTGTTTTAGAAGAAAGTGATGTGAAAGAGGTATTAAGTGCAGCCGCAATGACTTATGTTGCAGGTGTTCTTGCTAGTGCATTACAGATCCTAAGACTAATCATGATTTTTGGAGGTTCAAGAAGAAACTAATGCGAATAACAAATTACAACCTTGAAACAAATAAAAAAATAGGCAATTTTAAGATTGCCCTTTTTTCTGATGTACATTATTCTGGAAAGGGATTCAGCATTAGAAAACTTAATCAAATAGTTCAAGTGATAGCCTTTAATAAACCAAACTATATATGTATTCCGGGGGATTTTATTGATAGTACTTTAGCAGTTAAGAACGCAATTGATAGAACTAATCTTCTTAGTTTTTTTAAAAAACTAGGTACAATAGCACCAGTTATAATATCTTTAGGGAATCATGATATTCAAGATAATCCAAAAGCTAATTGCAATTATAAAACTATCCCAGATTTTATTAGTGCTATTAATCAAATAGAAAACGTTTATCTATTAGATAATGAAAGTAAGGAGTATCCAGGAATTTGTTTTTATGGCTTAACCTATGGATATCTCAATTATACGGAAAGTAAAAAGGATTTTGAAACGGTCGAAACTAAAACTTTATCAAAACCAATAAAGTTTTCTGAGACTAATTACAATATAATATTAAGCCATAGTCCGCTCATATTTAAAAACAAAAACATTTTTAATGATCTAAATAATACAGATTTAGTGTTATCTGGCCACATGCACAATGGTGCCATTCCAATTGCATTTGATAAGATAATTAAAGGGCATCGAGGTATTATTGCCCCTAATAAGAAACTATTTCCAACATATACAAGAGGGCATATTAAACTTAATGACAATAAATCTGATTTAATTATTTCTAAAGGTATTACAACAATTTCTAAAGATGCTCTTAGTTTTTTTAAAATACTTAGACCAATTTATCCTATGAATATAGAATTTATTAATGTGGTGAGAAAAGATGAAAAAACAAGATAAGTTAAATATAGTTTTTGAAGATAAATATCTATTGGTAGTTAATAAGCCTACGAAACTATTAACGATTTCAACGTTAAAAGAAAAAGACAATACGCTTTTTCATCATGTGGTGGAATACTTACATAAAAAGAATCAGAAAGCCTTTATTGTTCATCGATTAGATAAAGATACCAGTGGTTTAGTTTTATTTGCTAAAGATTTGAAGACTAAGCAATACATGCAAAATAACTGGGATAGTGTTATTAGAAAGTATTATGCAAAAGTAATAGGCGACGTAAAAAAACCAGGTGAGATTAAGTCTTATCTTATGGAGAATAGTAGTTTAATAACATACATTACAAAAGACGAGCAGAAAGGTAAACTTGCAATAACAAAGTATTGGCCAATTACGCATAATAAAGATTACTCTATACTTGATATTGAAATATTAACCGGTAGAAAGAATCAAATTAGAGTACAGTTAAATAGTATTGGTCATCCTATAGTTGGAGATAAAAAGTATGGCAATAATAAATCGACCAGGTTAATGTTACAAGCTTATTATCTGGAGTTTAGTCATCCTATATCTAAAGAACGCTTGAAATTTGAACTATGGAATCAGTTGACTTAATAAGTATTAATACGTATAATTATAATAGAAAAGAAGGGTAGTAAAGATGAACGAAGAAAAAGAATTTAAATATTTAAATGAAGAAAGATATGAATCAGTTAAAGGAAAGATTAAGAAGGCTTCTATTATAGTTTTAATAGTAGGAATTTTGCTTGGATGTATTTTAATTGCTGTTGGAGTATATAAACAAAAACTTGGTAGTAATTCTCCTTCAGCAGTTGGTAATCTACAAAAAGATTTAGATACAGAGAAAGCAGCTCTTGAACAAACCAAAACCGAATTAGAAACAAAGATTTCTGAAGCTTTAGCTACTGCAAAACAAGCATTAGAAGTTAAAAAGAGTGAATTAACTGCAAAAGGTATTAAATATGATAGTTCTGCTAAATACGATGATGGAGAAACATACGATTTAAAGATAGTTACTAACGCCCTAGATCCTAGTTTTGATAATTGTGCCTTTGATGAATATAAGAACAATGAATTAACTAAAGAGTATTGTGCACTTTCTAATAAAACAGATGAAGATTCAAAAGGGTTAAAGGCTATTAAAAGTGTTCTAGATTCTAATTTTAGTGAATGTTCATTTAGCACAGTTAAGAATAATTCTTATACTACTAAAGCATGCTCTATTCATGAACAAATTAAAAATAAAACTACATTTGGTACAAATCATTCCGAAATTGCGTTTTATATATTGGGTGCATTTATTATTATTGCTTCTTGTATGATTGCGGGAACACTTTATTTAAATACAAAAAGTAGAGAAATAATGGCATATCAAGCACAACAAGTTATGCCTGTTGCTCAAGAGGGTATTGAGAAAATGGCGCCAACAATTGGCAAAGCGGGAGCTACAGCAATGAAAGAAATGGCTCCAGCTGTTGGTGAAGTTGCTAAAGAAATGGCTCCGGCTGCTGGCGAGATAGCTAAAGAGATTGCCAAGGGCGTTAAAAGCGGATTAAAAGATGAAAAGTAAGCAATTGCTTACTTTTTTTGTTTGACTAATTATGGCTATTTTTATACAATATTCTTAGGGAGTTTTTTTATGGAAGAATATAAATTAAAAAATATAATAGTGGGTTTAAGAGAGAATTATAAACAAATTCAATTATTGCTTGAGACAATGAAAAAAACTCTAAGAGTAGATGATGATTATTTAGTTAATACATCGGAAGTGTTTGCAAGAGTAGAGAATAAGCATCGTATTGAATTTTATGTGCCATCTGTTAAGAAAAAACACTTTCAGTTATTAGGTGGTTTTTCAACGCTTCCTACTAGTAGCAAAAATTTTGTTTGGCCAGAAGTATTTAATGAAGGTAGAATAATTACTTTAAACCAACATTCAGGTGTGGTAATTGATCCAATTTTTGAAAAAGCGTTTTTATCCGCTGGACAAGATATTTTAAATTCAGAATTAGTTACAAAGACGCCAATTAAAGCAACTGAATACGATGATAGATTAAAGAGTCACTTTTATATAACCCCTAATACAATACGTTTTGTTAAATACCATAATGGGTTTACAGATTCTAGTGTCGATTATATTCCCGAAAGTGATGAGCTAAGAGTAGCAACTGATTTTGATGAAGCACATTCAATATTATTGAAACAAGCTTTAGAGAATACTATACCAGCTATGCTATTTCCCGATAGCTTTCGAGATAGAATTGAGAATAATATAGCTAATGATTTGGAAGTTGTATCCGAGGGATGTTATTATCATACATCAAAGTATGGGTTTGTTGAGAATGAAAAAGGGTATTCACTTAAAAGAACATATGGGAAAAGCCATTTTTAATTAATGGTTTTTTTGTATTTAGAAACATGATATAATTTTTATAGGAGGGTAACATGGCAAAGAATGATATAAATGAAAAAGGGGAAGTACACGAAGAATTATCTGAATATATTAAAAATCAAATTAATGTAGAGGTTGAAAAAGCTGTAAGAAAAGCGGATAACAAGTTGCTAAAACATAAAAGTTGGATTATTTTCGAAAAAAATATAGCAATATTAATTCTATTGGCACTAATATGCGCGGGAGTTTATTATTTATATAAAGACAAATACTTTGATAAGTTCTTTACAAAAGTAGAATATGTTAAGGAAAAAGATAACGTTCCTGTAGCTAATGAAGAGGAAAAACCAGTAGATTATGACAAAGAATATGGTCATTATTTAAGTTATATTATTTTAAATGAAAAAAGTGAGTATATTAAGGAT
>JAEEGL015394118.1_pt1 | contig 18346 bp, 22 predicted proteins | sample 9134231 | NCBI WGS metagenome assembly JAEEGL01 (sample SAMN16246548, study PRJNA631951) | gut metagenome | biome: gut microbiome; feature: rumen; material: fiber-attached | host: Bos | place: Iran: Karaj | collected 2018-10 | reverse complement strand
AATTCATTATTATCTATATTTTCAATAGAACGAATAGTATGAGCCCCATTAAATAATACACAATTAATCACTTCATCTTCAAGAGATTCATAAGTTTTAAGTGACCATTTATCTTCCAAAAGAAAGACAGTAAAATAAGAATGTTCTTTACATAAAAGCATATAAACGTTTGTATCTTTTTGTGTATAAAAATCAATTATTATTTGTTTCTTCTCTTGGATTTGTTCTTCTGTTAAATCTGGTAATTGTTTTATTAATTGCTCATTAATTTCATACATTGTCATATGAATATTTGAATCACCATCAACTTTAATTTCAGTCCATTCGTTATTGAAAACATATATTTTATTAGTTTTTTCTACGTGGGCGGTTTCCCCTTGCTCAATTCTATCTCTACAATGCTGTGTATATGATTTTAATTGATTTTCGGTTTTAAATTCTAACATTACTCTTCTATCACCTTTTGATTTTTTAAATCTATAACTTTTTGATTTAAAGACCCTCGCATTTTTAATGTAATATCTCGCTGACTTTCTATATAAGGGCCATCTATTAAATAATCTGCTAATGCAAGTGTTTTATTCACAAAAGGACTCGCTGATTTAAGTAAATCTTCAAACTATCCTCCACTCCAAATATAAATTTTTATATCTGGATATTTAGCTTTAACACTTGATGTTACAAAATATGAAAGGAAAGCATTTTCTTTGCATAGCGGTTCTCCACCTAGTAAACAGAAGTTGCGGCGGACACCGTTAGCGTCGATCGCATCAAGAATTTCATATAATGTATCAATAGTAAATTCTTTTCCTCCTTTAAAATCCCACGTCTCAGGATTGTGGCAACCTGGACAATGATGCGGACAACCTTGGACAAAGAACGAGACACAAACACCTTCACCAGCAGATATATCGTTTTTTATAATACCTGCATAGTTCATTCCATATACCCCACATGTTTTTCTCTTTGTTTCGTCTCAGCTTGCTTACCAAGGTTAAATGCCTTAGTATAATCACCTGTGAGATATCCTGTTACTCTTCTTAACTGTTGTATATTAGTACTGCCGCATATTGGACACTTATCATTAAATTCTCCATTAAAACCGCAATCTAAACAAGTATCAGATGGAACATTAACCGCAAAATATGGAATATCGTGATCCATCGCATAATTAACAATTTGTTCCAAAGCTTTAATATTATTCCGCACTGAACTATCAAGTTCGACATAAGTGATGCATCCCGCATTTGAATATCCAGTTAATTGACTTTCAATATCAATTTTATCAAAAGGACTAATTTGATACCAAACTGGAACGTGAATTGAATTTGTAAAATATTCTCTATCACTTACTTTTGGAATTTCTCCATATTTAGCTTTAAACTTTTTCATCGCAGTATAACAAAGATTTTCAGCTGGAGTATAATATACACCAAAGTTAAGTTTAAATGCTTGTTTAAACATAGCGCATCTATGTTTAAATAAATTTTCTATTCTTTTAGCTAATTCCATTCCTTTTTCTGTTGTGTGGTCTTCACCAATAAGAATTTGTAATGTTTCAGCTAAACCGAGTTGTCCAACTGCTAAAGTTCCATGTTTTAAAGCAGAGCGAATCCCCTCTTCAGGCTTGTATCCACTCATTGTATTATTTTCATACATAAACTTTGCTGAAGCTGGAGATTGAGAACAAATCCAATTAAATCTTTCAATAAGCATTTCAACTGCTTCTGTTATCTTGTCATCCAAAATTTGCAAGAACATATCAACAACATCATCTTCACTACCGCAAGGATGAGTATTGTAATATTCCCTTGCTTCCATTGCAAGTGTTGGAAGAATTATTGTTACTGGGCAGATATTCCCTCTACCATCTTTACGTTGCGGATTTACATCCTTGTTCGCGTTTATGTCTGGTCCATTAGCTGTGCGGCAACCCATCGTTGAAAAATATGTAGTCGGATCATTCCGATCGTATCCCTCGTTACCACTCCAATCAACATTTGCATAATTCGGATATAATCTTTTAGCTGTTGATTGTAATGCTAACTGATATAAATCATAATTAGGATCGCCTGGCTCTCTATTAACACCTTTCATCATTTGAAAGATTCCGCAAGGGAAGATCGGTGTTTTTCCAAGCTTTCCAAGTCCCTCTAATGAAACTTCTAACAATGCTTTTGTAATCATTCTTCCTTCTGGAAGAGTGCAAGTTCCATAATTTAATGAAGTAAAAGGTAATTGATTTCCGCTTCTTGATTGAAGCGTATTAAGATTATGATATAATCCTTCAACAGCTTGATGAACTTCACGTTCTGTCATTTCAACAGCATAGTCGTATGCTTTAGGATAATTTTCTTTAAGAAAATAAAAATCAATTTCAATTTCTTCATCTGATTTTAATAATTCATCTGTATAAGCATCTCCACGAGCGACATATTTAAAACCATCTTTTAAGTGCTTTTTAAAACTTTTTCTTACATATGGGACCATCGTCCAATCTAAATGTGTCGCTGACACACCACCAAATTGTTGTAATGATTGTAATTGAAATAAAACGGCGACAAGCTGCATAGCAGTATTTACTGAGCCTGCCGGCCGCACATCCGTTTGTCTTGTGTTAAATCCATTAGCCAATAATTCATCAAAAGGAATTGATAAACAATTATGGCTACCTACATAATATGAATCTAAATCATGAATATAAATTTCATTATTTTCGTGATTCTTTCTTGCCATCGGTGAAACTATATAGTCCAATGCTAATTGTTTAGTTACAACTGAACTTGCTTCACCAATTCTACCTCCAAAAGAATGTTCATCTACATTAGCATTTTGATTTTGCACATCATTCGCATCTAATTTTTCTCTAATTGCTTTAATAAAATCATCTTTGGCATTTCTTGCTACTTCTTTTTTATATCTGTATCTAATATAGGCTCTAGCAACGTCGCGGCGAGTTGACCGCATCAAAAAATCTTCAATCATATCTTGAATTTTTTCTACTGTTGCTACTTCTTCTGGGTGGTGCTTATAGTATTTTTCAATATCGTCGGCTATATCTTTAGCCGTATCATCTTCATAAAGTTGGCCATCTACTTCAATAAATGCTTTATTAATAGCATTAATTATTTTGTCTTTATTAAATTCTTCATCGTGGCCATCGCGCTTTATAATGTTCAACTATATGTCCTCCTTACCAAATCTTGTGTCTATTCTTATATTATATACAAAATATGGTAAATATTTTAATACTTTTTGTCCTTGAGATCTTTTACTTAACTGTCAAACAATCTTTTAGATAAGATAAATACCAAATGGCTTTATCTATATCTTCTTTTCCATTTTTATGTTTCCAACGCCATATATATTTTAATGCATTTCCAGTGCAAAACGCCTCAATACCATCAAGCCCACTACACGCAGACTTGATGGCTTCAATACATTCTATACCACCATTATTATAATGGTTTGGATGATTAACATTATTATCTTCTATTTCTATTTGCGCCATTACTCTATCTCCATTTATACAGCTTCTGTTCCGTATCTTTCTGATTGCAAAATTAAACTTCCATCTTCATTAATACTATCTATTTTATATAACTGATGACCTGGTGTTGATTGATATTTTTTCGGCACAAAATCATTTCCTTTTCTTATACCTTGAACTATTATCATATTACCGCGATTAAACCAAGATTTTTCTTTTACGTGTTTTATACCATCTTCTCCAAGTTCACTTATTTGTTTATCAAATAACGCAAAATATTCTTTTCTAAATTTTACATTTACTACACCATCAGTTGTTAATAATATTACTGTCGATTTATTTTTCTTCTTTGCGATACAAGTTCCGCAAATCTTACTTAATTTATAAATTTGAAATGGAATTCCCTTTTGACTTACACCTTCCTTAACTACTTCAGGTTCTTCTGGAAGACTATAAAAGTTTTCTAATCCATATGCATTCATATCAATATCTTTTAATTCGTGTTCGTGATAATAAAAACACATTGATTCCATTTCCCAAGCTGAAATCGTTCCGCTTGCATATTTATCCCAATCTTCTTTAAATATTTTTTCATTTAAAGTTTGTAAGATATTATCTTTATCAGACGCAATCCAATTTCTAAATACGTCCATCCATTTTTGATAAACTTTATCCCAATCTTTTACTACGACATAATATTGATTATCTTCTACATCTATTAAATCGGAATAACCCATTTCATCTAAAAATGAATATGCTCTATCATCTAATTTATATTTAACTCCAGCTTTACAAACTTCTTTTAAATATCTATTAAATTCATAAATTCTTCTTGCGTTAATTTGTTCATCTGTTTCTTCTGGCAATAATCCATATCGAATTAAACCGCCCATATTTTGTAAAGTTAATCTTTTCTTTTTATCACAAGTTTCCCAAATATACCAAGCCATACAAGTTTTTCTATCTAACATAGTATCAAATGCCCCAGCCTTAATTAATGAAATCATAGACTGCTTTTTCATTTTTGTTTTTAATAGAAAGTCTTTCGGTGATACATAAGGACGGTTATCAATGATTACTCTTGCAGATTCATCACTTATATTTAATAATGGTTTTAATCCATAAAGAATTTGATTATTTTCTACATCTGGTTTAAATCCAAAATTTGATTTATTAATATCAACTAAACCAATTTTAATTCCAGAGTTCATTATATTTCCAAGAGCACTCGCAATTTTAGAATAATCTGTTGCTACAACTCTATTTTTCTTTTTCTCTTCAAATTCTTCATCATCTATATCTATATCTTCAACTTCATCTTCTAATGAACCACTGTTAACAATTAAACAAGCACAATTCCAATAAATCGGATTAAAATGCGTTGCCAAAAGAACAGTTTGAACACCAACAAATGAATATGGAAGTGAATGATTCTTACTAAATGCATATCCTAAACTTGGTCTTACCGCCGTTTCCCAAATATACTCTGCTTTAATATCATTATCACAATGGTCATATACCTGTTTTCTTAATAATGGAATCTTATCCATTTGTTTTTTCGCAACAATTTTGCGGGCTGCATTGGCTTCACCGAGCGTGAATCCTGTGATATCCTTATCCATTAAGATTTCCATCATCTGTTCCTGTATCGGAACGCACCCATAATATTCATCACAATGTTTGTGCATAGCTGCCCTTGTCCGATCTGATATACCGCGTTGCCGCATTTCATTTTCAAACGCATCCAACCCCTTATTTTGAATTCGGACATATCTATCTTGTTGCGATTCTTTACCTGGTTCACTCATTAACCGCATCATCGCAGACGCCGCCATTAATTCAATAATTGTTTTTGGTTTACACTTTTTCGCAATTGCAATTCCAGATGCTTCATTAAACTGAAACACATCTAATATATCACACGCTTCAATATGTTCCCAAATCTGTGGTTCTGTTGTATCAATAACTTCTGGGTGAAGATATTTATTATATATATTTCTTAAACTATCTTGTTCTAATTCTCCGTCTTCTTCTAATAACTCAATACATTGAATAATTTTATCTGAAACTTCAGTTACAAGAAAGTCATATTTTGTATCTCCACAACTTTCTGCTTCGTGCAAGTCCCAACAAGTTATTAAATCTCCACTCGGAGTCCGCATAAAACTTGCGGTTTCAAATGGATCATCATCATATAAAATAACGCCACTTGCGTGAACCGATCTTTTATTTATTAATCCATTTATTGATTCGATAATTTCTAATAATCCTGGATATTTGTTTACTTCTTTAATAAAAGTCTTTACTGGCTTTCTATCTTTTTCAAGATTACCGTGAATTACATCTTCAATATCCCATAAAAATCCTCTTTCTTCAGGAATCAATGAAGACATATATTTTGCTTCATCAACATCAATACCATCTGGATATTCTTCTGAACGATATCCTCTGCACGCAGTTAAAATCGCGGACTTAGTTCCTTCTGTTCCAAAAGTTGCAACTTGAACTAAACCATATTCACCACGTTCTTTGCGGATTGCCTCGAATATTGCTGGACGTTTACTTGGTGCTAAGTCAATATCAATATCTGGTAACTCTGCTCTTTCTAAATTTAAAAATCGCCAATACGGAAGTTCCCATCTTAATGGATCCAATTGAGTGATACCCAATAAATAATTACTTAAAAATCCTGTCGCACTACCACGACCGGGACCAACTATACTTCCGCATTCCCAAAACAAATCAATATAATGTTTAAATGTATTAAAATATGCAAATAAACAATCGTCTAATTTTTCTCCAATAACTTTAATTACATTTGCTTCAGTTTCTAATCTTTCCCAATATTTATCATTTTCTGCAAAACCCTTGGTTTCCATTCCATCAATACAATCATTTAACCAATATCTTTCTTGAAGATTATCACTTTCCGCCAGCGCTTTTAAAGTTGGATATTTATCTGAAAAGAAAGTTATTTTTTTAACTTCTTTTAACTCTACTTTTGGAATAATTTGTTTTCTTTCTAATGAATAATCTTGAATTTTATCTTGAATTAATAATGTGTTATCTAAGATTTTATTTATAATATCTACATTATTAAAACTATGTAATAATAATTCTGTTACTTCATCACTATCCATTAGATATGTAAATTCATAAAAACTATCAACTTCTCTATCTCCCTCTTTCGAGTTCAAATATGCTTTATGAATTTGTCTTTCATCTTTTGTTAAATAATGACTGTCTGTTGCAACTACTAATGGAATATTATAATAATTAGACATATTTAATAAAATTTTATTTACATTAATCTGATCCTTCTGTGTTGAAGGAGCACATTCAATGTAAAAATCTTCACCAAATACATCTAAACAATACTTTATAAAATTCTCTATATTATCATAATAAACTTTTGCATTTTGTAAATCATTTACTTCTCTACAATTATGCATCAATAAAGCGTTTGTTGATAACTCTCCACCGATACAAGCACTCGTTGCTATTACGTGTCCTTTATATCGACTCATTACTTCTTTTAATTCAGATTTTAAAGTTGGAACTCTTTCTAATCTTCTATCAACATAAACATTATACCAAGCGATTGATGATAATTCTCTTAATGCTTTTGCTCCTAATGCATCTTTCGCTATTAAAATAAAATGATAATATTTTTGACCTGGAGTTCTATCATCAGTCAAATATATCTCATTTCCAAGAGCAACTTTGAAATCAGGATATTCTTCTCTAATTACTTTTTCATAATTTTTTGCTTTAATCCAACTTGAAATACATTCATGGTCAGTTATTGCTATTCCAGACATTCCCAACTCTGCGGCTTTCCGTATCAGAGCTTCGGGCTTATTGATGCAATCAAGTAACCGGATGTTCGACACGTCTGTATGATTATGATTATTAAACCAATTTCGCAAATTTATACCAACCTTTTCTTTTTATTATATCATATTTTTTAGTAGTTTTCAACTATCGGATACTTTAATTCTTCGCATTCTACACCGTGGGAATTAAAGTAGTCTATAAGTGCGGCACGCTCGCTACAAGGATTGTCTGGAGCCTCATATACCATCAGAACTATCATCGGTTCTTCTTCAAAGCCAATCTCTTTTTTAAATTTATTGCCGCAAAATTCAAAAGCCTTAATCATTTTATCAAAATCAATTGTTTCAAGCAACTTTCTATATTGTCGCCGCCATTCGCAAGTTTCTCCACCTTTTTTTAATAGCGGACACGGACATCCAACTTCCCCATCAGCTTGAACTATCATTGGTTCATATCGAAGTCCACTTACCACACCACGCTTATCATAATAATATTCTTTATCATCTACTGGTCTATAATAAACTGGATCAGATAGTGCGGTAGAAACTGGTATCATATATGGTTTGAAAAATCTCATTTGATAAAAATAACTTAATCTTACTTTCACTTTTATCCTTTTAAATATATATCTATTAATGTATCTAGTATCATTTGACCTAATTTAATTTTTAATGGCAAATATTTTATTTCTTCTTGAAAATCTATATGTAAATCAGTTATAAATTGTTCTAATTTATAATCTTTAATTTTTTCTAATACTTCTTTATCAATTATAATTTCCATTATTCGTTTCTTATTAATACAATCTTCTCCTCAGCTCTGGTTACTGCCGTATAGAGCCATCGCGCATGTTCTTCCTTATTAAAAGGAAATCTCTCTTCAAACACAAGTATCTTTGGCCACTGGCTACCCTGCGCCTTATGACAGGTAATCGCATAAGCATAAACAAATTCTTTAGGCACCAAATCGCCAATTTTATATTTTAATCCACTTAACTTATATTCATCTCTCCAATCAAGAGATTTTTCTTCAGTCATAAGTTTCTTTCTATCTATATTAACGCAAGAATATATGTCATTATCAACGACTATATTTGCGGTTATCGCTTTAACACTCTTTTTAATCGTTCTGGTCCATCGAGGAAAAGTAATTGTTTCTATTGTCGGCGTCTCTAAAATTCCAATTGTGCCATTGACCAGCGCATCGCCGCCCTCGCTCAAATCTTCCCAATAATTATGTAAACAAACTACTTTTTCTCCTTCTTCTGGCTCTTCTCCATAGCCAAGTAATTGCCGCATAGTTTTATTACAAAGTTCTCGTTTTAAATTAGTTGCTACTAAAATCTGATCGGCCCATAGTAACATTCCTGTATTTACTTCTTTTGGAGATAATACTTGAACTTCATTCCCTTTATATAACTTTAATGGCTTATAATTTCTTATATCCATGGAGAGCTGGATAATTTCTGATTCTGCGGCCTGCCGCATAATTTCATCTAAAAATACGTGCGGCTTTTCTAATAAACGATTATTATCTTCTTCGCAAATTGGAGGGAGCTGGAATGGATCTCCCAAACCAATTACATAACATCTATGTGAAAATAATAATTCTATCATTTCTTGTGGAACCATACTGATTTCATCAACTACGATAATATTATATTCAAGATGTTTTTTAGGTTTTCTAAAGAAACCTCCACCCTCTCGTGGGAAGTGGTCATAAAGTAACCTATGTAAGGTCATAGCATTTGCATTACCTTTTTTTCTTAAAACTTCAGCAGCTTTACCAGTAAAAGTTGCATATGCAACTTTTGAAGGAGCAACGTCTAAAGCATCAATAATAAAGCGAACAAGAGTACTTTTACCAGTACCAGCCTTAAGCATAGCCAGAAATAATCGTGTATTTTTCATTTTCACGATACCTGGCTATGGCTATTTTTAATCCCTCCTCTTGTTTTTTAGTTAATATCATTTATTTTCCCCACATTCGAAATAACATGGAATATAATTTGCACCAGAACATAATCCACCCCAAATTAATCCAAACTTAAAACCTTCTATAAATAATTCTTCATTTCCATTTTCTACGGCACTCATAATTCTTGTAATTTCCTCCTCATCTTTCCATAAATTTAAGATAAAAGATTGGAAATCACTTACTTTAATATACATATTATTTTGCCTCTCTCATTAATTGTTCAATTTTAGCAATAGTCCAAGTATTGCCATAAAGTTTATCAAAAATAAACTCAATTTTCTTTTCATCTGTAAAATTAGTTACTTCTTTAATTGTTTGATACAAATACGGGTCATCATAAAACTTTTTTAACATTTTTTACTCCTCTCTTTTGTAGTTCATTTTCAATTCTATTTTTAATATCTATAAGTTCTTTTGTAGAAGAATACATATTAATCTCTTCTGGAATCATAATAACATCTCTATCTACAAAATATCGTTTAATTGTAGTGAAAATATTATACAAGTCTTCCATTGGATATTTTTCATAAGGATAAGTAACCATTAAGATTCCTTTTTCTATTTTCTTTTCTTTCAACTTAATATCATCAATTTCTAACATATATTTTTTCTCCTATTATATTTTCTCTATATATATTATATCATATTTATTTAAAAAAATAAAATAGGAGAGATAAAATATTGATTTTTTATCTCTCCATTAATTAATTAAAAATAATATTCTTCTACACCCGTAATTTCAAAATCTTTTACTTCAATTTGTGGTGTTCGAACACCATTCCATATATTTTCTTTACATTCTCCAATAACAGTTATAGTTACGTATCCCATTTCAGAATATAATGAATCATACTCTTCTTCTGATGAACCAAATTTAATTAAATTAACCCCATTCGGTAAATTAATTTTTAAAGTAGAGCCTTTCATTAGTTGCATATCTCGTGGATATACTTTTACATTTTCTATCGCTACGAGTGGTTTTGAGATTTCTTGCCCCCAGATCCATTGACCTCTGGCTAATTCAAAGATACTATATCCGCTAAGGTTATCGGTTGACCATATAAAATCAACATCATAAGTAGTTTGAAAATCTTCCTCATATAATAACTCGTTTGTTAATTCTATAAATTTACTTAAATTAATTTTTCTAATCGCAAATCCAAAAGCACTAGCATGACCTTGCGCAAACTCGATTAATTCGGTCTCATTACAAAAACTGCGGAAGTCTGCCAAAGGCGAATAAGCGAAGTTGCGGCCTGATCCACTCCATAATTCATCTTTATCATTTAATAATAATGTAGGATGTTGATATTTAGCGGCAACTTGATTTGCGATAAGTCCAGTTAAATTCGCATCAATATTTTGGTCTAAACAAATAACTAAAATTTTATTTCTTAATAATTTTTCTTCTTTAATCATATGCTCGACCATAGCCAAAATTTCATCTTGAGTTTTTGTTTGTCTGTTTTTTACATTTTTTATAACTCTACAAGCTTGTTCAACCCTGGTTTCAAACTGTCCAGTGCATCCTCGTTTAGTTGAAGGTATTTGTTCATATCCTTTATAATCTAACATAGATTGAAATAACAATAACTTTTCTGATTGCGTTCCAACTCTTGTAACCGCATTAATTAAAGGTGCTATATAAAACCCAACTGTATAAGGATTTAAACCATCGTGTTTCTCAATCTGATAATTTTGCACTTTACATATTTCTTTTAAAAATGGGTTGCGGATATTTTTTAAGCCTTCATTAATTAAAAATCTTGTTTCAAAATCACGCAAGTCCATCATATCTGCTATAAGTCCAACAGCAACGAGATCCAAGAAATTGTCCGCATAATTAAATTCTTGAATTTTGTCTAAATAAGAACAAAATTTATAAACCATACCAACGCCAGACAAAGATTTAGTTGGATAATCACACAATTGATTGTTAATTACACAAGCATATTCAGATATCTTTTCTGCTTCGTGATGGTCTATAACTAAAACATCAATACCAACTTCATTTAATTCTTTATGTAAATCATAATCATTTGAACTTGCATCTGGCATAATTACTAAACTAATATCTTGTAATATTAATTCTGGAATAATTTCTTCAATTAATCCGTGCTGTTTACCAGTATGCAATCTATATTGAATATTATTTTGCACATAAGTAGGAAATAAACAATTTAAATAATTAATTAAAAAAGCTGCACTTGTAAAACCATCTGCATCACTGTCTACTTGTATAAAAATTTTATCGTTTTTTACTATATGCTTCATTAACATTTGCGCGCCCTGGTGAATCCGATCTATTATGCCAGGATCCCGCACATCAGCAGCCGTAGTGTTTAAATAATGTTGAATATCTTCTAAAGCGATACCGCGATTGGTTAGCACCCTTTCCATTGCAGATAAATCTTGCTGTACTTTTGGTTCAATTAACCTATATTTCATTTATACCATATCACACCCTTGATTAAAATTTTTAAAGATAATTTTAAACCTCTCTTTAACAGGTTCCATAGCTTTATCACATTCGTCTTGATACCAATTATAATACTGATGATAATATTTATTATTAATAGACGGTGTCATTTTACATTTACATTGGTTATATTCTTCTATATTTTTCGCTCCATCGCAAGCAAAACACTCCCACCAAAAACAATTTTCACACTCACTAAAATGTTCGCCCATCTTTATCTAACCTATTTTTATATAAATATAAAAACTTTTCCTTTCCTTCATCTATAGGACTTGATTTATAATCAATTACGTGGTCTGTATCAAACATAAAAGTAATTTTTACATAATTACCATAATTTTTACTAATTGTTTTTAATTTCTTAACCCATTTTTGATATTCATCATCGCCAACTTCTTTATATTGTCTATCTAAAGCTATAATAATTTCTTCTACACCTAAATTTAATAATAAATTAATTTGTGCATTAGATAAATTCGAACCGCAACAAGCAACCGCAATATCATTTTCTATGCCAAACATTGACATATATTTTAAAACAGATTTTTCACTTTCGAATATAAAAGCGGTGTGCATTGTTTTTATATTTTCTTTCGCCCAATTTAATCCATAAAGCGAAAGTCCAAGCGGATGATTATACATATTGCCGCACACTTGGATAGGTCTATACTTACCATATTTTTCTGCGTCCTCTTGGATTAATGTTCTTCCTCTAATACCAATTAATCTATTATTTTCATCAAAGTGCGGAATTGTAATTTGTTCATTACCTGGATAGTATCCAATTTGCGCTTTCTTTAAAGCCTCTTGGTTAATTCCTTCATCTATCCAAGGTTGAATTAAAACTTTATAATTAAATCTATTTAAAATTGATGAATCATATTCTTTTAATACAACACTATTGTTTTTAATTTCAATATTTTGTATTCTATCATAATTAGATAAATATTTCCAGTCCTTTAATTGATCGACATCATCTTCTTCTTCTCGACCGGCAATATTAAATCTTTGCGCAAGCCATCTAACCGCATCATTTAAATCAAAATTTCTATCTTCTTGAATAATCTTAACTTTTTTTATTAAATCAAAGACATCAAAAAAACCACAGTTTGTAAAACAATTAAACAAACTTGTGTTCTCATAAAAATAAAGTTTGCGGCTTCCTTCCTTAGGAGGATTGTGGCAAATTGTTTGAGAAATTATTCCAAAATTTGTATATTCAGGCTCTCCTCCAAATTCTTGGAGGAGAGTATATACATTTTCAATGGTTATATAATCTTTTATTTCTTCTTTATCATAAACAATCATAGTTACATTTCTGTGACTTTAATACAATGATATAACAATCCTTCTTGTTCATTTACATATTTACACAAAAATTTCTGAGGCTGCATCTTTGCTTCTGCGCCTTTTCTATTCTTTAATAAATCTGCTATAGCAGTTTTACTCATTCTATATTCTACTGCACCTACTGGCATTTCCGCAAATCCATAAATCTTCTGTGGCTGTTTCATATTATTCTCCTTTAAAATTCATCTTCTCCAATATTAAACGCTGATTCTTCTTGAACTTTTATTCTTATATCATCAATATTAATTAATTCATAAGAATAATCTGTGGCAAACATAGGCTTAATTCTACATGTTCCTAAATTTGCTTGACACCAAAGATATATTCCTTTATATCTTCCTCGTCTATTTTTATATATAGACATCTTAATAGTAGGTCTTCCAAAAGCGCCAGAGTTAAGTACAGCATCTAATTTTGCTAAATCATTATCTCTAACTGGTAATAAAATACTTCCAAAGTCAATTTTATCAGCTATACTTTTTGCGCCTCTTAAAAGATTTTGATCTGGAGTTTCTGAATCAACATACTCACCATTTAACTGTGTTGCTGATAAAATGAATACTCCATATTGATTACATAAATCTTTTAATTTATTTGATAACATAAATAATATATTATCTTCTCTTAATCTAACTCCACCAGACCTTCTTGTAATTTCTTCTAAAATTTTCAAACTTGTATGAATATAATCGTGACATACATATTTAATATCGTGGTCACGAATATTCTTTTTAATTCTATCTTCAATATCTTTTAATGAAAAGTCTGGAAGTTCTTCTACATATAATGGAGACTCTTTAAGAATTTCCGCAGCTTGACGGATACGTTCTTCTTCATCACCCTCATATTCTCCATTTAATATATGGTCTTCGTTAACATTACTAATAAATGCTAACATCATTGTTTGGATTTCTTCTAATTCTTGCTCTGTTGTTATATACAAAGTTGGTTGCGCGATTCCGGTGCTTATCCAACCAAAATTTTCATCGTAAATTTTATTACAACCAATATAACAAGCGTCAGCAATCATACCTCTTGTTTTTCCTACACCAGTCGGTGCTGACCGCAGATAAAACTTTTTCAACCTTGCACCACGTGTTACAGTATTAATAAGAGGCCCATACATAGGAACACCAACCTCTGGAAACTCTTTAAATTTATCAATTAAATCAAAGATTCCTTCTCCAGCTTGACTTGCTTCTTCCCACGTATCATCTACATATTGTAATCTAATTAAAGAAATTTTATTATCTATTTTATCTGCTATCTGTTCTAATGTAGAATTATCTAAAATTTCTTCTTGTAATTGTTTTTTCTTTGTGTCTAATATATTATCTGGATCATAAATATCTGTTACATTGATGCCATAATTATCATACGCTCTTAATAAAGTAAATTTTTTTAATCTGTTATAATAGTAATCAAAAGCACTAATCATACTATTTTCAGATATTTTTAATAGCCATTCTTCACCTTTATTTTGTTTAAATACAGCCTCACTTTTTGGTCTTGAATTTAAAAAATCGCATATGTTTTCAATAGAAATTTTTTCGACACCTAACTCGTGTAATTTGTATATAGCACCAAAAGTAATTTTATGAAATTCATTAGGAAAATCTTCATCTGTAAGAACATATTTATCTGTAAAATCCAGAAGAGAAGGATTATTAAAGCAACTACCAATAACTTGGATAGTACTTATAGTATCTATATATTTGCTGCTCATTATCACTCCTCCTTATCAAGAAAAGAAAATAGTTTTCTCTTTTTTATGTTACGCTGCGGGTTCTGGATTACTACTTCCTTAATGACTGGAACATATTGTTCTATTTGTTTAGTTGCATTCTTTTGTTGTGCTTGCCATAAAGCATAATAATAATCAAAAGCTCGTTTGTAAACATAAGGAACAATACCAATTCCGCCATTTGCTTTTTCAATTGGATTTCCTTTTATTTCATAAAAATATTTTAATGATTTTAAAATTCCCGAATAACTATAATTATACTCATTTCTATATTTAGTTATTTGTTTTTGTATTCTCGGTTCTACAAAATCTAAATTAAAAAGTTTAATTATATATTCTTCAAGAGCAGCTTTATCTTTATCTTCTTGGCTTTGTATCTCTTCCTTCGTCAGGGCACAATTTTTATGGGCGTAACGATTTGCTGTAACCTTCACCCATTCTTCTTTATCTCTATCAAATTGTTGTCCGCAATAATAACACTTTACTTTATGTGCCATTTAATTTATAAAGCCTTTTCTTTTTATTATAACATATTTTAATTAAAAAATCAACTCTTAATTTCTTAAGAGTTGATTAAATCTGACTTAATTTCTTCCACAATTAAACTAATAATTTCCGCTTGTGCGGGAGTTGTGTCTCCAACTTTTTTGCCCTTACCCAAATATTTATCAACTATCGCTGTAATTTTTGGAGCGTTTGACTGATTAGTCTGCATCAACTTTTCAACTAAGCTTTTAAATTCTGCCATTAAAGCATCATAGTCATATTCTGTTTCTTCTTTAATGGTCATACGTTCATCAGTTACAAATTGATTATCAGTTAATTTTGCTTCTTCATCAATTGCTTTGGTAATTTTATCTACTAAATTTTGATATGAAAAAACAATTTCTGGTTCAATCTCCTTAAAGCGGCAGCCGCAACGAACAGAATCATCATCTGAACGAAGCTTCATCATTACTTTCTTAGTTCCATCTGTTGGATCAACTGCGTTATGGACATATCCATAAATGTCTGCCATATTCTCAATAATTTTTAAAGCAGAAGATTGAACAGTTGGAGTAATTTGTGTATATTCTTCGTTAGTTCCTTTTACTTTGCTTGTCTTATCTCCTTCGTGACTAATAAAGAAAACCGCATATCCAAGCATTGTTAAACCACGAAATACTTCTTCAAATTCTTTTTTATATTTAGCCCATCCATTTGTGGTCCAGCCACCGTCACCAATATTTTCAATACCAAGTTGATTACAAATATATCTTTGACAGAGGTCGGCCGCAATATCTACAGTATCAACAATAATTGATTTATAAACTGCTTTAACTTCTGGTTTTTTAAGTTCTCTATAAATTTGCTTCATTTCACCCCAAGTATTTACATCTTGCGCATAAACACCTGGAATTGCATTATATCCTTTTTCAAAAGCCAAAAGAAGAGAACCTGGCATCTGTGTTGCCATTGTTGTTTTACCTGTTTTTGGTGCGCCATATATAAAAGTTATATATCCAGATAAATCTCTACTTACAACGTGTGGTTTTACTTCTAATAAATTAATAGCCATCTTCTTTTACCTTTCTATTAACTTTCTTTCTATACTTCTTTACATATTGTTTATAATATTTACATCTCTTATTTTTATTACAAGTGAGGTAGTCACAAAAGTGACATTCCCCACTTGTTAATTTTTTAAAATTAGAAATTGAAACCACCGGTTGGAACTGTAGAAGCGCTATTCTGATTCTTTCTATACTCTTCCCAATTACGTTTAACCTCAGCAAGATATGTCTCACGATCGGCCATAGCCTTATTTAATTCTTCAACAGTAATGGTTGACTCATCGTCCCAAACATATGGATCAGTTGCCGCACCGGTGATAACCCAATCTTTTCTTGTGTTTCTCACTTCTCTAACTTTAGACTCTCCAAACGCAGACTCTTCCTCAATTGTTTTAATAACAACTTCAGATACTTGGCGCCCCCACAGTTTTGTGAAGATTGGCTGCTTTGTAGAAACATCTAATCCTTCAAAATAATTCATAGCAGCTGGATTAACTGCTGAAAATTCAACTGGAAGAAGTGCTTTAGAGAAATTATTGAAGATGCAACCTTTAATTGTTGCTTTTTCTGGTCTACCCTTATCTTCATCTGCCTCAGCGTGAATTACAGAAGTAATAACCATATCACACTCAAAAGTATCTCTAACTTTTTCATCTTCTGCTAACATATCAATCGGCTGAATAATTCCACCCTCATTACGTTTTGCAGAAACAAGCTGAACCTCTCCGCTTCTATCTGTATAAAAATCATTAACACCAATTGTTGAGTTAATAGTTACTTTTGTTGCATTGTCCTGGCCATCTGCCATAACACTCTTCCAAACACCATCAATAATATTTTTCAGAGCATTAAATCTTGGGTCTGTTTTTCCTTTACTTGTAATAGCTGTTACATAAGTATAATGAACAGGAATTACATTTGTACAATCATTATCTGTTGCGATACTTACAGTTCCTGAAATGAACTCTGTTCCTGGGTTCTTAGAATTCGGACCAGTTGTCTTCACTTCAAGTTTATGCTCATAAATCCAACCCTCTAAATGTGTTTTATTAATAAAAGCTTTTGACATTATTATTCATTCTCCTTAGTTAAATCAATATTTTTTCCTTTTTCTGTAATACTATAAATTACTGGATTTTCACCCAGCTTTTCTACATATCCATCTGAAACTAATTTTCTTAACGAACCAGCCACAGTTCTAGACCCAACGAACAACTGTTCCGCGATATCTTTAGATTTCCATAAAATAGTTTCTGGATTTTTTTGTAAGAAATCTAAAATCATTTTTCCATTATCTGTGAAAGTTTCTTTCTTAACTTCCTCGTTGGAAGATAATGTCTCCCAATAAATTTTAGCCTCTTCATTCTTCCATTGATAATTTTCTAAAATACCTTTTAATTCTTCAATAAAACTCTGTTTCTTTGTCATAACAATATTCCTTCATTATTTTTATTTTATATATATATTATATCATTTTTTTTCAGAAAAATCAATTTCAGTCTCATCATATCTCGTTATCTATACTATCCGCGTATCCTTGAATGTGCGCATTTATACATTTCAAAAAAAGCTCTACATCATCAACGTAATACTCTTCGTGTTTCTATGTCTTATGTTTAAAAAGATCGTAATAAGAGATACAAGGAATATCTAAACCATACTATCTGGCCTTATATTGTGCGGCATCTGGGTTTGTACATACATATATTGCACCCGGATGAGACGCCACCTCCCGCATTAATGCCTTTGTTTTTCCAGTTCCTCTTCCACCTAAGATTTTAATCATACTTATTCTCCTTTTCTAACCATCGAACCTCCGCTGGTCATATTATATCCCCACTCTTGGGAAGAAAAATAGTCGATCCAAATTTTTTCTCTATCGTTTAACATAGACGGATCACAATATTCAATTATTT
>JAEEGL014153226.1_pt1 | contig 18346 bp, 20 predicted proteins | sample 9134231 | NCBI WGS metagenome assembly JAEEGL01 (sample SAMN16246548, study PRJNA631951) | gut metagenome | biome: gut microbiome; feature: rumen; material: fiber-attached | host: Bos | place: Iran: Karaj | collected 2018-10 | reverse complement strand
TTGGAGGCTGCTGGTACCAAGTGGAACTTCTTGCCTTTCCGTCCTGGTCTGGTAGGTGGCCATTGCATCGGTGTTGATCCTTATTATCTGGCCCAGTGCGCACAGCGTCATGGATACAACCCTGAGATTATCCTTGCTGGCCGTCGTATGAATGATGGTATGGGTGAATATGTAGCAACTGAGACCATTAAATTGATGCTTAAGAAAGGAATTCAGGTACTCAATAGTAATATCATTATCCTTGGCTTCACCTTTAAGGAGAACTGCCCTGATGTCCGTAATACAAAGGTTATTGACATCTATAAGGCTCTGAAGGAGTACAATCTCAACATCACTGTTTACGATCCTTGGGCGAATCCGGCAATTGTTGAGCATGAGTATGGCATTACGGTCGTTAACGAACTTCCTACTCAAAAATTTGATGCTGCCATTGCCGCTGTTGCTCACAAGGTATTTGATGGCATGGATGTGCCTGCCCTCCTGAAGGAGAAACACGTCATCTTTGATGTGAAGTGCACACTTGACAGAAGTATTGTTGACGGAAGACTATAAATATGGCCGAGACAAGGAAAAGAGTCTTTTTATGGTGCGATGGGCTAGACAATCTTTTTAGAGATACGGGGTTCGTTGCCGGCATCCAAGTACAAATGAGTTTTTGGGCTAAAACATTTGCAGCCCGTGGATGGGAGGTTTATTCTTTCTCGTCGAGTGGACAATACGAAACCGTAGATGGTGTTCATTTTATCTCACAGAAGCAGCCAGGCTTTTTTCGCAAACTGCATATTTCATTTCTAGGAGAACTTCTATCAGTATGGAGGGGTATCATCAAGACGAAACCGGATGTGGTTCTTATCAGAGGAGCACAAAGAGATGTCTATTTGTTGTCAATAGTCTGCAAGCTTAGAAAAACAAAACTTGTTTTTATGGGGGCAAGTGATGTGAACTTCATTTTAGGCAGAGACGAGATTCCAGGGCCTAAACTGAACACGACCCTATATAGACGAGCCCTCAAGAAAACAAACTATATTGTTTCCCAAAATACTTCACAGGCAGATTGTGTAAAGAAGTATTACAACAAGGAATCGTTGATAATACCCAATATATGGGTTCTTGATTCAAAAATATCGTGTGATAAATTGCAATATGACGCAATTTGGGTATCTAACTTAAGCCCAGTTAAGCAGGCTGACTGGTTCCTTAGATTAGCCGAGAAACTACCCAAATATCGCTTTGCATTGGTTGGAGGCTCCAGAAGTAAAAAGTGCTATGATGAAATAAAGGCAGGCGCGAAGCTAATTCCTAATCTTGATTTCTTGGGCCAACAATCTTTTTTAGAAACGACGAGTTTGATTTCAAGAAGCAGAATACTAGTATGCACTTCAGAACATGAGGGCTTTCCAAACACATTCCTTCAGGCGTGGGCTATGTCAAAGCCTGTAGTCTCGACTGTTGATCCCAATAGTGTGATTACCACAAATGGCCTTGGATATTATGTTGTTAATGAAGAAGAATTGGCTGAAAAAGTGGAGACATTGATAGAGAATGCGGGAGACTATGATCAGTGTGTTGAAAATGTAAAGACATATTTCGAGTTGAATCATTCCTCTGACCACGCATTTAATCGTTTGATAGAATTCTTGTACGCAGAATGAATAGCTCCAGTTGTTCCATATTGTTCGGGGGTGATATTTGCCCTCAAGAAAGAGTAGAATCTCTACTTCTGGAGAAGAAGTATTCAGATGTATTCTCTGACTTAAAAGCGGTTGCTTCAGGGTATGATTTTTCAATCGTGAATCTTGAATGCCCTGTTGTTGAGAAGGGTGATATATGTGAACCCATTGATAAGTGCGGGCGCAATCTCAAATGCTCAGGAGAAATATTAAATGCGTTAGGAGATGCGGGAATTAAAGGGGTCACCTTGGCAAACAACCATGTTAGAGACTACGGAGATAGTGCTATCCATAAGACCATTACTCAATTAGATAATAGAGGTATTGTACATGTTGGTGCTGGTCAAACGTTGAACGATGCAAGACGGATACTATATCAAGAAATAAAAGGCAGATTAGTAGCTTTTGTCAATTTCTGCGAGAATGAGTTTTCGATTGCAACTGATGACAGGGCTGGAGCGGCTCCTATGGATGCCGTGAATAATTATGAGGATATAACACAAGCGAGAAAGAATGCCGAAATAGTTGTTGTTATTGTACATGGTGGACATGAGTTCTACCAGTTGCCAAGTCCTCGGATGAAAAAGCTGTATCATTGGTACATTGATTTGGGGGCTGATGCGGTAATTAACCATCACCAACATTGTTTCTCTGGCTATGAGTACTATAAGGAGAAGCCGATTTTCTATGGTTTAGGGAACCTATGTTTTGATAAGAAGACGATGCGTGAAGGTAACTGGAATTGTGGGATATTAGTTGCACTTGAGTTTTCGGATAGCATTACTCATAAAATTATCCCCTATGAACAATGCAATGACCGACCAAGTATAGTACTATTATCGGATGAGAAAAAGAGTCAAATTCTCAGTCAAGTAGATAGGTTGAATCATATTATTTACAGTGACGAGGAACTCATAAAGCAGCATATGTCTTTTTGTGAGAGAAGGTTTCGTGAGATAAGGATGCTACTTAGCCCATATCAGAATAAGTATCTACGTGCTCTTTGCTATAAGGGTTGGTTACCGGCTTTTCTTTCTAAGAATAAGAAAAAATATATATATGACTATGTATTTTGTGAATCTCAGCGAGATTTATTTGAACAATATTTAATAAAAAGAGGATGAAGTGGACTCAAATAAAAAAAAGGACTCGATGGTTTTTTAATGTTGATACAAGAGAATGGTTTAATAAATACATCAGTCCTTTAAGACAAAAACAACTTAAGGGGACAGACTTCACGATTATATCAAATAATTGTTGGGGGGGGGCATGTATATCGCAGATATTCAGTTAGTTACAACTCGCCAACGGTCGGTATGTACTTCTTTCCGGCAGAGTATCTGAAATTTTTGTCTAATTTGCGAGAAAATATTGATATGTCAATGTCTTTTATCCCTGCATCTAAGTCAAAGTATTATAAGCGGTTGCAAGAGCTTAACCAGACCAACGTCCCGATAGCTCTTCTGGGTGATGATATAGAGATTGTGATGCTCCATTACCATTCCGAACAAGAAGTGCTTGAAAAATGGAATAGAAGAAAAGCACGTATTAACTGGAACCATCTTCTTATTAAGAACACAATGCAGAATGGAATGACCGAGGAGCAGGTTAAAGTATATGACGAGCTGCCATACGAACACAAAATCATTTTTGTTCCGTATAAAATGGATGAGATAAAATCGGCTATTTGGTATAAGACGGACTGTAAGAGCGACAGAGTTTTAGATGATATTATCAATTTCAATAAGTACATTAACCTAACGAAATGGATCAATAGCTGTTATTGATTTGTGACGTTATCGGATTATTACATATGCAATCAGTAAGTTACTACATTAAGAATCCGAGCTATAGCTTGACTTGCATCTTAATTAAGTTTAGTTTTTTGTTCCCAGACAAGTTATACCTTAAATGGTTATACAGACTTAACATGGGGCAGAAGCTGCACTTGGATAAACCAGTTACATTTAATGAGAAACTCCAGTGGCTAAAATTGAATGACCACAATGAACGTTACCCAAAATTAGTGGATAAGTGTACTGCAAAAGAGGAAGTGTCTGGAATGATAGGCGAGCAGTACATTATAAAAACGATAGGAGTATGGGATAAGGCAGAGGACATCGATTTTGACGCTTTGCCGAACCAGTTTGTGCTGAAAGTTAGCAATGGGAGTGGAGGTAATGATGTGATTATTTGCAGGGATAAGCAATCGTTTGATGCTAACAGGGCTATTAGTAGATTGAATATATCATTACAAGGGAGCAAAACATATTTACACTATCGAGAATGGCCTTATAAAAACCTCCCTCGGCGCATTTTAGCAGAAGAGTTAATTAATAATCCTAACGGAGAAGAATTGATTGACTACAAAGTGCATGTTTTTAATGGTGAACCCAAGTTTATTCTCGTCTGCCAGAACAGATACGGAGAAGGCGGAATGACAGAAGATTTTTATTCTACCGATTGGGAACTAATGAAAGTCAAGAGACCGAGTCATCCTAATTCGACAGTTCCCATGCAAAAGCCTGCACTTATGGAGGAGGTGTTGAGGCTGTCAAAGGAATTGGCAAAAGGGATTCCTTTTGTTCGCACCGATTTTTATATAGTCCAGGACCAGATATTCTTTGGCGAAATGACGTTTTATCCTGCTTCTGGGGTCGTACCTTTTGTGCCATCTTCTTGGGATAAGACTTTTGGCGATTGGTTGGATTTGTCTAAAATAAATTAAAGACTGTTCTCTATGTACAAACTGTTCTTCAAGCGAGTCTTAGATTTCATAATATCTTTTGTGGCATTGGTATGCATATCACCAATCTTGTTAATTATCACCATCTGGCTGCATTTTGCAAACAAGGGAGCCGGTGCTTTTTTCACCCAGGAGCGTCCAGGAAAGAACGGCAAGATATTTAAGGTCATCAAATTCAAGACGATGACCGATGAGCGTGACGCAGAAGGGAATCTGTTGCCCGACATGGAGAGAATTACCAAGGTAGGCCGTTTCGTTCGTTCAACATCCATTGATGAGCTGCCACAACTCTTTAATGTTCTTAAAGGAGACATGTCTCTCATTGGGCCTCGCCCTCTTTTAGTGCAATACTTGCCTTTATACTCACCAGAGCAGGCCAGACGACATGAAGTAAGACCCGGCATCAGTGGCTGGGCTCAGGTTCATGGGAGAAATGCTATCAGTTGGGCAGAGAAGTTTAAATTGGACGTGTGGTACGTTGATCATTGTACCCTATGGACGGACATACGAATCATCTTTATCACAATAAAGAACGTATTAGCCAGAAAAGACATAAACCAAAGTGGAGAAACCACTATGGAAGGTTTTAACGGACATAATTGATATGAAACAACTTGTTATTATAGGTGCGGGTAGTTTCGGCCGCGAGATATTGGAGTATGCCATCGCCATTAAAGAGGCTGGCGGAAAAGAGTGGGATATTAAAGGATTCTTGGATGACAATCGTCAGGCCTTGGATGGCTATGATGTGGGGTATCCCATAATTGGAGGTATTTCTGATTATATGCCCCAGGAAGATGATGTGTTTATCAGCGCTTTTGGAGAAGGAAAAGCTCGCGTGAAATATGGCCAGATCATTGCAGGCCGAGGCGGAAAATTCGTGAATATCATCCATCCCACAGCAACAATACTACATAGGGTTCAGTTGGGCGTAGGATGTATTATCGGACAAAATACGCTGATTGCCAATGATACGAAATGCGGTGATTTCCTGTATATGAACTACGGATCGGTGGTCGGTCACGATAATGTGCTAGGTATTGGATGTACTATCAATGTATATTGTGGAACAAACGGTCATGACACGATTGGAGACTATGTTTATATGGGGCCTCACTCTGTTGTAGTTCAAGGTCGTAGTGTTGGAGATAATGTGAATATAGCTGCAGGAGCGGCGGTTTTTAATAACGTAAAAAGCGACAGGACTATCTATGGTAATCCTGCCAAAATGTTGAAATAATTTTTTAAATAATTAGAAGAATGGAAATCAATGAAAAAATCAACAAGCTGGAAGAAATGCTTGAGGTAGATGAGAATTCTTTAACCCTGGATACCGAACTCAGTTCTCTGGACGAGTGGGATAGCATTGCTATACTCTCTGCCATCGTTCTGTTTGAGGACGAACTTGGTAAAAAAGTTACTGGCGCTGAGCTTAAAGCCTGCAAAACCGTGGGCGACGTTGTCAATCTTATGTAATGATGTTTACAGGAAGAAAGATTCTTATCACAGGTGCAGCGTCCGGCATAGGAAAAGCGACCGCAAAATATCTCTCCGAAAGAGGCGCTTCCATTGTGGGAGTCGACCTCAATTCGGAGGGTTTGGAGGTATTGAAGTCTGAGCTGAACGGAAAGGAGTATATAGGAGTTCCCGCAAACCTTACGGATGCCGACCTGGAGTATGTTTTCAAAGCAGCCACTGTTGATGGCGTAAAGCTTGATGGAATGGTACACTGTGCTGGTATCAGCGGAGTGATACCGATGGCCGCATTAAGTACTGACCGACTACATAAAGTAATGAGTATTAATTTTTACTCATTTGTGGAGTTAGTTAGGCAATATGCCAAAAAGAAATATGCAGGGACTGGTTCGGTAGTGGGCATATCTTCGCTTGCAGCAGAATTGCCACGTGCTTACGAATTAGCCTATATTTCATCTAAGGCGGCAATGAATGCTGCGATACCTTGTATGGCCATAGAACTTGGTTCAAAGGGAATTAGAGTAAATGGCGTCATGCCAGGAGTCGTGAATACCGGCATGATAAACGAGCACCAAAGCGAGGAACAGAAGGCATTTAATGATGCCATTATCAACAAAACACTACTTGGAGCAGCACAGCCAGAAGATATCTCTTCTGTGGTGGCTTTTCTGCTAAGCGACATATCCAGAATGATCACGGGACGTGTCATAGCGGCAGACGGAGGAATGTTCTTGTAGCGGTGAACCATCTTTTAGCATTAATATGACAAAGGTTATTAGAGAATTCAGTGAGATAAAAGACGCCTTGATTAGAGTTAAGAATCAGGGGAAAGGATTTGTTACGAACTTCTATCCAGATGAAACAGTATTCAATATATGGATTCAGAAAGGATGGGTGTTCTCTGTTGATTACGGAGATGTGGTATTCTTTATTCGTCAAGATAACGGATTCTGCCATTTGTCGTATTATGCCATCTCTTTGGAGTCTGTTCAAGATAAAATAAAAGCACTTCCGGAGGGTAAATATGTCATTGATATTGTTACACCAAATACCGAGAGTGCCGAAAGAACTGTACTGGAAGAAGTGGGCTTTTCAAAACATTCTGCTTTATATAGAATGAGTCGTGTATTAACTGAAATGAATACGGATAATGCCCCAGAACAGATTGTACGTACAGCGACAAAGGAAGATATTCCTGCGGTTTTGGATTTCTTTCATAAGCATTTTGACAAGTTTACAGAACAGATACCAACTGAGGAAGAGTTGGCCATTTGGATTGGAGCTGATTCATTCTTGGTGTTTGATGACGGAGCAACTAACGAATTAGGAGGCTACATTATCTATGACCACATAGGGTTGACATGGTATCTTCGCTATTGGTTTGTGAACCCCACTTTCCGTAACAAAGGCGTAGGTTCGTCCCTTATGAGAGAGGCTATCAGGCGTTGCCCAGGCATTAAGCGCCAGATTCTCTGGGTTATTGAGACTAATGACAATGCCATCATTAGATACGAGCATTATGGCTTTAAGAAAGAACGTATGGTAGATACAGTAATGATCAATTAATAATATACTCACTAATTATGGAAAAAAAGATTCTTGAGATTCTTTCGGGTCTTCGTCCCGAATTTGATTTTTCCCAGCCCGTTGATTTCATCGAGGAGGGCATGTTGGATTCATTTGATGTGCTCACAGTTGTTAACGAGCTGGAAGAAGCATTTGGCGTGACTATTGACGGCATGGCAATTCTCCCCGAAAATTTCGGTTCTTTGGAACAGATTGCCAACTTAGTACAGAACAGTAAGAAGAAATAAAGAATGAGAACAGTTTTTAGGAACAAAAAGATAGAAGGAATTCTCAGTGTCGTTCCCGAGCGGGAGATATTGTTTGAGGAGGAAATTGCTAATTACACTTTCCCCGAGAAACAGACCCTAAAGCTGAAAAAGCTGATGGGGTATGATCGGCACAGAATTGTGAAGGAGAATAGCGCCAGTTCCGATCTCTGTATTGCCGGACTTGAACATATTTTCAAGGAAGGTTGGCTTAGAAAAGAAGATGTAGGAGCCATTGTAGTGGTATCTTCCACTCACGATTATCTACTTCCAGGTACAAGTAGTATTATTCATGACCATTTCCAGTTCCCGTATGAAGTGGTATGTGAAGACTTGATGCAAGGGTGTACGGGTTTCATACAGGGCCTGATGCAGTCGTTCATGATTCTGGAGCATCTCGAAAACAAGAAGGTTGTTCTTTTCAATGTTGATGTTTTGAGTAAGAAAACATCCAAGAAGGACAGGAATAGTTTTCCACTTATAGGGGATGCCGCTTCAGTTACAGTTATCTCCAATACGGATGAGCCAAATGAGATTTATTTGAATTACCTCTTTGATGGTACTCGCTATAAGACGTTAATTATCCCTGCTGGCGGTTCTCGTTTAGCCTGTTCTCCGGAAACTGCAGAGCTTAAGGATGAAGATAACGATGGTAATCTAAGAAGTTTGGATAATCTGACCATGAACGGGACTGAGGTATTTCAGTTTGTTCAAGCAGACGTGCCTCCAATGATTAATGACACCCTTGAATATGCCGGAGTTAAGAATACCGATATTGACTGGTATCTCTTTCACCAGCCTAACCGATTCATGTTGAGAAAGCTGGCGGAGAAACTGGAGGTTCCTTACGAGAAAGTCCCTATGAATGTGGTGGAAAACTTTGGTAATTCTAGTGGTGTATGTGTGCCCCTTAATATCACATATAACTTGAAGGAACAGCTATTGAACAATTCACTTAGGTGCTGCTTGTCCGCTTTCGGTTCAGGATTATCTTGGGGTGCTATCATTATGACCTTGGGCAAGTTGGAGTTCTGCGACGTTCTAGTTTCAGAGTACTAATGGAAATAAGAGTATTTGCATACCTACCTATTGATTCCCGGATGTATGTGATGGCTGTAGGGGGTAAAGGAATTATCATTGATCCTAATATCAGTGAGGAGGCCTTTTTTTACCTACGAGATAATCAAGTAAGAGAAGTAATTATTTTGTTGACCCATGAGCATTATGATCATATATCCGGAGTGAATTGGTGGCGTGATAAATACCCTTGTCAAGTTATATGCTCTAAAGCATGTAAAGAAAGAGTGGGCAACCCCTCAAAGAATCTTTCTCGTCATTATGAGGTTCTGTTCTTATTCAAGCCGGAAGCTATTCGTGAGCAAGCCTACGCTCAAAACGTGCAGCCTTTCGCTTGCGAGGCTGATATAGGTTTTGTAAATCAGTATAGTCTTGAGCTTGAGGGACATCAATGGGTAATGACCGAGACACCAGGTCACTCCGAAGGCAGTTGCTGTATCATGCTTGATGATAAGTATTGTTTTACGGGGGATTCCCTTTTAGGAGAAACGCCTGTTATCACGAGACTGCCTGGTGGGAGCAAACTGAAATACTTGCATACAAAAGAGACGTATTTAGACAAGTTGGATGATACTTGTGTCATCTGTCCTGGGCATGGAGATATGTACATAAAAGGATCATTAAATAATAACCAATAAATGACTCATTACAAAATAAACCTAATTGAGTTCTTCGTTGAAACATGTCGTAATCACGGAGAAAAGATTGCGGTTGTTGACAATAATTGTCAAATAACCTTTAACGAATTGAATTTCAAGTCACTATCACTGGCTAAAGAGTTGTTAAAGGATTGCGATTATTGTATGAACAGACCGGTTGCCGTTTTCATGCCTAAAAGTATCGAGGCGGTGGTGTCGGATATTGCCATCACATACAGCGGCAATGCGTACATGAATCTGGATGTAAAGAATCCTGCAGAGCGACTTCGTAATATTTTCAACACAGTAAAACCGGTGGCCGTTATTACTAATACCAGGTTTGCCCCATTGATTGAACCTATTGCGGCAGATACCGTAAGGGTTATAAATATTGATAACGTGGAAGACGGAACTGAGAATTGCGCGGACCTTATGGACAAGCATTTGGCTCGTCTTTCTTCGGTTATCGATACTGATCCTTATTGCCTTATCAATACTTCTGGTTCAACGGGAACGCCCAAGGGTGTGGTCTTGAACCATAGGAGTTTTATTGATTTTATGGCTCAGACTTTTGTTGAGTACAAGTTTACAGACGCAGATGTGATAGGCTCTCTTTCGCCCATCATCTTTGATATTTGGAGTTATGAATTGTGCTTATTAATGGGCGTCGGAGCCAGCATAGTCGTTATCCCTGACACTTATTCTGCTTTCCCTGTTAAGATTCTGCAATTAATGGAAGCACAGAAAGTTAGCTATATCTTCTGGGTGCCGACTATTATGGTGAACATTGCCAATATGGGCCTCTTGGAGCAAGTACCTTTGCCCAGTTTAAGACTCTGTTGGTTTGCTGGTGAAGTGTTCCCGACCAAGCAATTCAATGTGTGGAGAAGGAACTTGCCTCAAACGACTTTTGCAAATTTCTATGGGCCGATTGAGATTACGCTTGATTGTATTTATTATACGATAGAGAGGGAAATCGCTGATGATGAACCAATACCTATTGGCAAACCATTCCGCAACACGAGCATCCTTCTATTAGATGATAACAATAAAGACGTGAAGGAACCCGATGTTCCTGGCGAAATTTGCATCCGTGGTTCCTCACTGGCTATGGGCTACTACAATAACCCCGAGAAAACAAGCGCTGCTTTTGTTCAGAATCCTTTGAATACCAGTTATCCCGAGATTATTTATAGAACTGGCGATATCGCATACTACAACGCCAAGGGTGAGATTGTGTTCAAGGGACGAAAAGATACTCTCATTAAACATATGGGCTATCGTATTGAACTCGGCGAAATCGAGCATGTAATAATCAACACGCTTAAACTTGTTAAAAACGGCTGCATCGTTTACAATCATCCTAAAAAAGAGATTACGCTTTATTATGAAGCAGAGGAGGAGATGTCGCCCGCTGAATTCAGGAAGGCTATAGGTAATACTTTGCCTAAATATATGATTCCCGTCGTTTACTATCGGCTTCCTGAGTTGAAGAGGAATCCAAATGGTAAGATAGACAGACTGTATTATAACCAACTTGTCGAACAATAAAGCCAATGAACCCTGAGATTGAAAAGATAATCCCGTTGTTGTTAAGGGAGAAAGATGCACTTTCTCCTGACGAGAATGACAGGATTAAGGAGCTTTACTCACAATATGGGCGAGATGCCTTTGAGGAAGCAGTCCGGAGTGAAAAATCCATTCGTCCATTTGCCTCCATCCTTCTTTCAGAAATAGGGATTGATGCTGATTATTGGAAACAAGTTCATCAGACATATATTGAACGGAATACTCCAATTATCGAGTTGCTTGATAGGGTTTTCAAGAACTACTATGATAAAGGAGGGAAGAGTTTGTGTGTGGTGGAGAACTTTGGTGCCATGCTCTCAAGCGGCATTTCAGTTGGTTGTTTTGCTTCTAACGATGTGGATTTGACTGCAGATCCTGCAGAAAAGGCATTTCTTGTAAGGAGTTTTGCTGAATGTGGATTTATTCTTGACCAACGTGGTAGTCACCCTGTTGACAACAAACAAATATCAACATTTCATAATCCTGCCGCTTTGGATGGGAAAGGTTGGTGGCTGAATATCATGTGGGAAACCACATCTCGAGCATATCTTGTACGACAGGAAAGGTTTAATCTGAGATTGAAAGAGGAAAGCAAGCGTGGAGAGCGTTATAAGAATACGTCTATCCGTTTGTTGCGACCAGATGCTATGGCATATTTTTGTGCTTTGCATATTGCCATTGAACATTTCTTTTCCGCTTCACCAGGAATGTGCCTGTATTGTGATGTTGACAGAGTTATCAGGCATCGAGAAATTAATTGGTTGGAAATAGCAAAATGGGCGAAAGAAGATAGGGCGGGTAATCGCATTTCTCTTGTTTTGGATGTAAGCAGTCATTTCCTTCACACTCCAGTTCCCCAAGACAAGTTTGATCATACATCCAAAGTATATCAAGAGTTAAGAGGTAAGGTTGTGGATAAGGATTCTCAATTGCTGAATCCTCAACTAGGCAAGGTGAATAGGCTAGTAATTGAATTGTTGTCAGATGACAAGCCTGTCATCTCTGCTCTGTTGGGCAGAATAATAGGAAGGTAGTATGAATGAACAGAGAACACCTTTATACGTAGGAAATAACGAAGAACTGTTTTTCCGTCATGGGTATATCGTGTACAAAAACGGCCACCGGACAATAAAAACAATCCTTCAGAAGTCGTTCTTTAAGAGGTGTTTATCTCATATCCGGTTGTTTGAACGTTTGTTAAGGTTGACACCACGAGCTTCAAAAAGAATAGATGAAAAGCGCTTCCTGATAGCTTACGATGGATTTGTTTACCTTTGGGATGTCGAGGATAATCATCTATCTGTCGAGCACCGTTTTCGTATAGAGATGAATAACCCTCTTGGTTTTGCAAAGATATCAGGAGTTGAAGGTTTCGAAGACTGTATTGCATATGGCGAGTACTTTATCAACCCGACAAAAAAAAATGTTGCAGTTTGGATAAGAAGCCGAGAAGGTGAATGGCGTCCGGTGTGTCGGTTTAATGGGAATATAACCCATATTCATGCTATTATCCCTGCGCCATTAGATAACTGTGTTTATATCTTAACTGGCGATTTTGATGATGAGGCCGCCATTTGGATAGCTAAGGATAATTTCCAAAAAGTGCGCCCAATAGTAAAAGGGAAACAAATCTATAGAGGGTGCGTTGCGTTTGCAACAGAAGCAGGTCTCCTCTATGCTACAGATACCCCGATGGAAGGAAATGGAATCTTTCTGCTTAATCGAGAGGGAACAGTTGAAAAACTTTACGATATGCCTGGTCCTTGCATTTATGGCATAGAGAAAGACAATATTTTTTTCTTTGCAACGTCAGTTGAGCCAGATAGCAATCTCCCGACTTGGCGTTATTTCTTGTCATGTAAACCCGGCCCCGGGATTGCAGATGACTATACCCATGTTGTGGCCGGGAATCTTAAGCAAGGGTTTGCTAAGATAAGTAAGTTTCAAAAGGATAGGCTTCCATATACGTTGTTCCAGTTTGGGAATGTTGTTTTCCCAGAGTGTTCAGTTGAAAATACAATTTGCATGCTCCCGATAGCTGTAAAAAGGAATGATTGCCAACCTGTTTATTATGAATTGAGTGAAAACGGAGTTGCGGTTTAAAGAGAATTACAATGAATCCTTTAGTTAGTATCGTCGTACCTATATATAAAGTTGAAGCCTATATAGCTAAAACACTAGAGGCAATTGTTAACCAAACATACAAGAATATAGAGATAATTTTGGTTGATGATGGAACTCCGGACAATTCTATACAGATAGCAGAGTCTTTTCTTACTGGAAAAGCTGTTAATTGGCGAGTCCTACATCAACAGAACAGCGGTCTCCCAACGGCAAGGAATAATGGGATAGTTGCAGCAAAAGGTGAATGGATTATCTGCCCTGATAGTGATGATTATATAGCACCTCAAACAATAGAAAAGATGCTTGAAGCTGCGAATACCACATCATCGGATTGTGTTTTCTGTGGCTTCAAGAATGTTCACGATAATGATTTTGATGCACCACCAAAGAAGGAGGGACAAACTATTGTTTATGATATGCCCCGTCTGAGGAAGCTGTTCCTTGAGAGAAAACTTGTTGTGCTGGTGCCTGGGATGTTGTTGAAAAGAAGGATTTACGATGCCGTAAAATATGATAAAGACTGCCCACACGATGAGGATATTCACTTTATGTGGAGATTATTCTACACGATTGACAGGATGGCTTACGTAGATGCCGATTATTATAATTATTATCTGCGTAGTACATCAATGAGCCACACCTTAAAACCAGAAGCATACCTAAAGACTTCTGGAAGGTATAAGGAAATGACTGATGAGTTGAAAAGTATATTTCCGGATGATCAGATAACTAGATTAATTCATCCCAAATATCGTCTGGGAGGTCTGCATGTATTAGCAAAATCTACCGACTACAAGTCATTCAAGGCGACCGTTAACACTGATGGATACAGAAGAGATATGACTAAGCTGATCTTTCAACCAGATTTTAGGCTGAGTATGTATGCACTACTGTATTGCGCTTGCTTGCCATTGTTTTATAGAATTTCAAAATAAAGGAATATGATAGTAGCTTTCAGCGGAATAGACAGTTCCGGAAAAACAACACAAATAGATTTGTTTGAAAAGTATTGTAAAGACAATAAGATTTGTGTGGGAAAGATATGGGGGAAGGGTAGAGGAACGCCCGGCGTCATGCTCATTAAAGGCATAGTCCGTCAAGATAGGGGGATGACCCCCGAACAAAAGAAAGAGCATCGTGAACAGATATACAAAAACAGTAAGAAGAGGTACTGGCTCCTTACAGCGTCCATTTTAGATTTGTGGTGGTATTTCGGGCTTTGGTACCGGATTAAGAATTGGACCCACAAAATACTTATTTGTGACCATTTTATTTGGGATACCTACATTGACTTCCGTTCAGAGTTTCCTGAATATGAGATAGATAATTGGAAGATTTGGAAAATAGCGGTCAACTTAGCTCCCAAACCCAAGCATTCTTTCATGTTCTACATCACCGCTGAAGAGTCTTATCGCCGTGATCAACAAAAGGGTGATCTGACTCTTGACCCATTAGAAGTAAAAATTAGCAAAGTGGATAAGTATATGAAGCTCATTGACAGCGGGAAATGGGAAGTAGTAATTGATGGGACTCGGAACCGGGAGAGTATTTTTAACGAGGTGATTTCAACAGTATTTGGTAAATGACAATACAAGAGATGTTAGAAAGAGAGGATATTTATACGATCCTTTCATCGACGCTTGAAGAGTATTTCTCGATTGTTCACCATAAAGAGGTGAACGTTAGAGTCAATAGATCTCTCTTCAAGAATCGTTTTGTCATTTATTCGAGGTTGGGCGTTATCGTTACCCGCTTTCCTTCATGGGCGGTGGCAAAAGATATTTATATCCAGTTTAATGTACAGGGGAATACGCTGAAAAAGCTTGTAGCGTGGGGATATATAACTCTGTGTTTCTTGACATTTGGATTAATGGCTAGCAGGTCGTTATACATCAGCGACAAAAAGTGGTGCAAACGATATCGTTATATAATGCCTTGTAATCGTAAAATCAGATTATTCGATTATAAGAATGGGGTGGTTGATGCGATATTAAAGACAGGATTTAGTGATGTCTGCTTCAAAAATGAAATGCAATATCGTGTGAATCCAGAATTTGATTTCATTCCTCCCGTTCTTGAGCATGGCGATAGATGGTATAGAGAAAGAATCATTATTGGAACAGGTCTTGTCAGGGCTCATGAACCACTGTATTCTCAATTGTGTGAAGTGGTTATGGATGATGTGAGTAAAATGGTGGTTAGAAGCTATCATTGCGAGAACATATCGGACTATTGTTCAAAAAAGATTAATCGAATCCGTCAAGTTCTGCCATTATTGAAAGAGCAGAAGAACATAAAGACTACTGACTACATTGACACTGTTTTAAGTAAAGTGAGTCAGTTTATAGTTGGTCTTGATATGCGCATACCTCTCGTCCTGTCCCATGGTGATCTTCAGACCGGAAATATTATGTACGAACCTTCGACGAAGATGATTTATATATATGACTGGGAGACCGCAAAGGAAAGATCCATTTGGTTTGATATGGGGAAGTTTCAACTTTATTCTCAGAGGAAAGGTCGTTACGCATATATGATTAATAACCGCGATACGGTTGAAGTTAAGAACAAACTTCTTATTCTTGATGAAAAGAACGATTATCCAATGACATACGTAGTGTCCGTTCTCGTACTTGAAGAGTTAGACTTCTTTGTTGATGAGATAATGGACTTGCCAGGCTCAATGGGTACAGAGATTATGGATCGTCTTACAGATGAACTGAAACAAACAACACTTTTCGGATGAAACAGGAAGAGAACAAGAAATATACAATAATGCTTGTCATTCACGCCTTAGGTTACGGAGGTGCTGGTAAAATGATTGTCAAGCTTGCAGATGCCCTTGCACAAAACGAAGAATACAAAGTCGTGCTGTACGTTGAGGAAAAGGCTGGCAAGCATTATCCGATGGATGAACGTGTCCAGATTTACCAAGAGACGGTATTCTTCAATAATTATCTGACTCGTCATTTTCAGGAGATGTTCCAATTGCGGAAAAGGGTCAAGGAAATCAATCCTGATTTAGTTATTTCTTTCCAAACTAACCAGAATGCATTGGCCGTCTATGCTACAAGAGGGATGCATATTCCAGTTATTGTCTCTGAACGAGGAGATCCGTATTTTTATCACGGTATCGTAGCATGGCTAAAGACGTGGATGATAAACAGGGCAGAGGGGGGCGTGTTTCAAACTCACAAGGCCATGGAATATTATGGAAAGAAACTTCAACTTCGTAGCAGAGTTATCTATAACCCATGTCCCACGGATGTTATAGAAAGGCCGAAATGGGATGAAAGGAAAAATGAAATAGCGTATGTGGCTCGTTTTGATATCCAGCAGAAGCGTCAAGATATTATGGTAAAAGCATTTGCAGAGGTGGTTAAGTATCATCCGGAAATGCGTCTTGTTTTTTACGGGCAGGGAGAACCAGATATGACTTCTATAAAGAAGATGGTATGTGATTTGGGAATCGAGAACAATGTCCGTTTTGAAGGTCTTGTTAGTAATGTATTGGAGTGTATCAAAGATGCGAAGTTGTTTGTTCTTTCTTCTGATTACGAGGGCCTCCCAAATTCGTTGATTGAAGCTATGATTGCCGGTCTTCCATGTGTGGCCACTGATTGTTCACCTGGCGGGGCTCGTGAACTAATTCAAGAAGGCATAAACGGAATGATTGTTCCAATAGGAAACGAACAAGAACTAGCCAAAGCAATAATATTTCAGCTGGATCATCCAGAAGAGGCCGACCGAATGGGTAAAGAGGCTCAAAAACTCTCTCAACGTCTTGACCCCAAGGTTATTTTTGCTCAATGGAAGAAGTATATATCCATCTATCTTAAATAAATATGAACATCCTTTTTCTTACCATATCCAGGCTTACGGATGTCGCTGAACGTAACATCTATAACGATTTGATGCGGAAGTTCAGGGATGAAGGGCATAAAGTCTATATTGTTTCGCCGAGAGAGAGACGATATTCTGAGGAGTCTTCTCTAACCAATAATAACGGTGTGAAAATTTTGGGCGTTAAGACTCTTAATTTAATAAAAACCAATATTATAGAAAAAGGTCTTGGCCAAGTTTTTCTCGAGGGGCAATTCAAACGAGCCATCAAAAAGTACCTTGGTCAGATACAGTTTGATCTGGTCCTTTACTCAACGCCTCCCATCACTTTTACGGGAGTTGTCAAGTATTTAAAAAAAACAAACCCCGAGACGGTGACATATCTTATGCTAAAAGACATTTTTCCTCAGAATGCCGTGGATTTGGGTATGTTCGGGAAGAATAGTATATTCTATAAATTTTTTCGTAAACAAGAAGTACAGCTATATAAAGCATCTGATTATATTGGCTGTATGTCTCCAGCCAATGTTGAATATCTTCTTCAACATAATAGTTTCTTAAATAGGGATAGAATAGAGATATGCCCAAATGCTATTGAGCTGAAAGGGGATTCGTTAAACCTTGACCAGGAGAAAGAGCTGATAAAAGTTCAATATAATATTCCTCAGGACATCCCTGTATTTCTATACGGTGGGAGTTTAGGAAAACCTCAAGGTGTTAGTTTCATAGTTGATTGCCTTAAGCGTGTCGCTAACAGGAAAGATTGTTTTTTCCTTATCGTTGGAGCTGGCGTAGAACAATTTATAATAAAGGATTGGATAGGCGAGAAACAACCAAGTAATATTATTCTTCTTGATTATATGGATAAGGAGAGTTATGATAGATTGGTCTCCGCATGTGACGTTGGATTAATCTTTCTGGATTATCGATTTACAATCCCTAATTTTCCTTCGCGTCTTTTGTCATATCTTGAGTGCAAAATGCCGGTAATTGCTGCAACGGATGAGGCTTCTGATGTTGGTAGAATTGCTGAAGAAAATCAATTTGGCCTGTTTGTGCCAAGTAATGATGTAGATGCTTTTGAAAGAGCGGTTTCGTCTTTTGTATCAAGCCCGGAGATTATAGAACAAATGGGTGAAAGAGGGTATCAATATCTAAAAGAAAACTATTTGGCTTCACATTGCTATATGCGAATAATGAAGCATCTTAAATAAACTAATTATCATATTATTACATTGCTGTCCACTAAAAGTTGTGGACGTAGTTAAAAGTTAAAAATCAAACAACGTGGGTTCATAGAACCCGTCAAGTTCCTTGTCAATATTGAGGTTAGATTTGTTGAAGAGGTCATCCAGAGGAGTCGTATCGGTG
>JAEEGL012897639.1_pt1 | contig 18346 bp, 17 predicted proteins | sample 9134231 | NCBI WGS metagenome assembly JAEEGL01 (sample SAMN16246548, study PRJNA631951) | gut metagenome | biome: gut microbiome; feature: rumen; material: fiber-attached | host: Bos | place: Iran: Karaj | collected 2018-10 | reverse complement strand
TTAGCATCAGCATTTTTAAGGGATGTACCATTTGAGTATTTCATTGGTTCATCTAAGAATGGAGAGTAGGTAGAACCATTATTAAATTCAATGTATGGTCCGTAATCAAAGATTGGTTTAGCAGTAGAACCTGGATGTCTTTCGATCATTGTTGCACGATTTAATTGACGTTCACCAACACGGTTTCGACCAGCACCAATTGCAACAACACTACCATTTTTAGTATCAGTAATAGCAACACCCATTTGAACTACATTGTTGACGAAAGTATAACCGCTTTCACCAGCTTGAACTTTTAAAACAACATCTTGAACATCAGGATTCATTGTTGTATAAATTTCCATTGGAATGTTATATGGGTCATTACCAGTTTTAGCAATAACATCTTCAACAACAGTATCAATGAAGTCTTGGTATTTATTTTTACTTTCTTTACGCGCAGTTAATAATGATTCCACTGGAATAGATTTAGCAATATCACGTTCATCTTCAGTAATATAACCATGACGATACATTAAGTTTAATACGGTATTACGTCTTCCTTCAGCATTCTTTGGATAAACGAATGGATCATATGATGCTGGAGCTTGGAACATACCAGCAAGCAATGCAGCTTCTGTAAGGGTTAAATCACGAACTGACTTTCCAAAGTAAGTTTGACAAGCTTGTTCAACTCCCCAAGATCCTTCAACTAACCAAGGTTGGTTAACATAGAAGGTAATAATATCTTCTTTAGTATATTTACGTTCTAGTTTAAAGATAGCCATATAGATATCAGTAAACTTACGAGTTATGGTTGCATCACGTGATGTGAAAGTGTTTTTAATAATTTGCATTGTTAATGTTGATGCACCACCGGCATCACGATGACCTAATACTTGACCAACAGCAGCTTTGGTAAAACGGGCTATATCAAATCCATCATGTTGGAAGAAACGCGAATCTTCGGTTGCTACAATAGCATCGACTAAAACTTGTGGTAAGTCTTCATATTCAACTAATTCACGATTTTCAACACCAATACGAGCAAATTCAGCACCATTAATATCATACATTACCGTAGCTTCTTTATCATATAATAATTTAGTGTTAAAATCTGGAGCCGAAATAATAATATATAACATGAAACCGATTACGGTTGCTAAGCAACCAATACCAGCTACCATGATTGCACTTAAAACAATATTTAAGATTAAAACTCTTTTACGTTTCGCTTTTAAGTTTGTTTTCTTCATATTTGTTTTAGTATAAAAAGCAGAGGTATTTTCATTAGGTTTCTTTTCCGGTTTAATATCTTCTACAATTTCGTCGTTGTTAGTTTCTACAACTTCTTCATTAATAGGAGTTTCTACTTTTTCTTTCTTTTTAAATAATTTCATTTCAAACCATCCTTTATTCCATATATTTTATCAACAATCTTTAAATAATCTAAACTTGGATTATAACTTAATTCAAGTTTATAACCTTTTTCGCTAAAGTATTCAATTGGTATTGATTTACGATCATTATGATCAATGAAATCTAAATAATCATGGCCATCTAAATAATAGAAGACTTTATTAATTTTAACGATTAAAAAACTAATACCATGATGTTTAATAACATTTCTAATATGATTGGTTTGATGAGTTTTAATGTTACTTAATGGGAAAGCTGTATTACTTAAACTTTCTTTAGCTTCAAAGTCTAAATAAAAGCCCTCATATAAACCGTTGTAGTCTAGGGTTGACTTTTCTTTAAAGTAACCTTTTTCTAAAACTTTTTTACCATTTTCATATTTTACTTTGCTAATACCAATTGGTGTTGGTTTTTTGTATATTAAAGCGATATCTTTTTTTAAATAGTATTCATTAGTTTCATTAATTAAATCTTCTAGAATCATACCGCGATTACCATGGGATTTATTCGAAACTAAATTGTTAAGGTTATTTATGTTTATCAAGATAATCACCTAATTAATTATACAATATTTTTTTAATAAAATATAGTTATTTATATATTAATAGATGACCTTGACATATTTTGGCATATTTAGGGAGATGGGTTGTTTTTACTTTTTTTTAGTTGTTTAATCTTGCTAGGTGATGAGATGAAAATCAATATTTTATTTGATTTAATGATCCAAGAAATTGACGATGCAGCCCTTAAATTAAATAGCCGAAAGGTATTTAGTTATCTTGACAAACAAAAGGAGAAAAGTATATAATTGTATCTATAAGAAGGGTGATTATAGATGAATAATGATGTTAATCTAACAATCGAAGATATTTATGAAAAAGAGTTTAAAGTAGATACAAGAGGTTATAGACCACAAGAGGTAGATAAATTCTTAGATCTAATTATGCATGATTATAGCGTTTATAATAACATTCTTAAAAAAGATAGAGAAGAAATAAAAATGCTAAATGAAGAATTACTACAATATAAACAAGAAGTAAGACGTTTAAAAACGTTACTTGAAGCTGCTGGTGAATCTAAAGATGGTAATGGCGGTATTAGTAATGTTGATATGTTAAGACGTTTAAGTAATCTTGAAAAAGTAGTATTTGGTAAAAACGAATAAATCATAGGTAAACGCTGCAAACTTGATTTGTAGAGGAAAGTCCATGCTCACACTAGCTGCAATGCTAGTAGTGTTCACGCTTAAGGAAAAAATAACTTAAGGTAGAGTAATCTAACGGCTTCGAAATAACCTCAAATGGTTAAATTAGATATAAAAGTGCCAAAGAGACGAGCATTTTTGGAAACGAAAATGGTGGAACGTGGTAAACCCCGTGAGTGAGAAACCCAAAATATGGTAGGGGAACTAACCTAGTAAGAATTTTAATGAACGGTTGGACTAGTAATAGTAGATAAATGTTTACCGCCTTTTTTAAGGTACAGAACATGGCTTATTTGATTTATTTTTTTTGACCTATTATGTAAAGGAGTGAAGTCTTTTGGATCAGATTGGACTTCTATTAAAAGAAACCCGTGAAGAGTCGGGAGTTAGCTTGATTGAAGCTAGTAATGATTTAAAAATCAAACAAGTTATCTTAGAAAATATTGAAGAAGGTAACAGTGGTGCTTTTAAAGATATTTTTGAATTAAAAGAATATGTTTTAAGTTATGCTAAGTATTTAGGATTAGATCTTAAAATAATTGAAGAAAAGTTTAATTCTTATGTATTTGAATTTACTTCAAAAATACCGGTAAAAGAAATTGAAAAACAAGTTATTGATAAGAAAATAGAAGAAACTAGAGAAATTAAAATTGTTTCTCCTTATACTCGAGAAAAAAATAATAAGAATTTAAATCGTTTATTAATAATAATATATATATGGGTATTTATTTTATTAGGGTTTATTATTTTCTGGAGTGTTAAACAATTAACCTTTAATCAAAATGAAACGCAAATTATTGCATATGGAAAGTAGGAAAATTTATGAATTTACCAAATAAGATTACAATGACAAGAATTGTTATTTCAATATTAATTTTAATTATATTGTTATTTCCATGGTATCAGGTAGGTTTTAATTTTCCGGAGTTTGTAATCAAAGGAAGAATTATCGTTGATTTAAAATACATTATTTGTGGAGTGCTATTTGTAATTGCTTCGTTAAGTGATTTCTTTGATGGTTATTATGCTCGTAAATATAAATTAGTCACGGATTTTGGTAAAGTAATGGATGCTATTGCGGATAAAATTTTAGTTAATGGCTTATTAATTATTTTAGCTTGTAATGGTTTCATTAGTGTAATTGTTCCAGTAATTGTTATTACGAGAGATACTTTCACTGATGCATTAAAAGCAGCTTCATCTAAGAAGGGTAAAGTTATTGGAGCGTCATTTGCAGGTAAGACTAAAACCATGGTAATGATGATTGGTATTACATTAGTAATGTTCTATAATTTACCATTTGAACTAATTAGTAGTAGTATTCGTATTGATGAAGCGGTAGTATTAGTAGCTACATTATTATCTGTAATTTCTGGAATTCAATATTATTTGAACTGTAAAGATTATTTATTCACAGAAAAATAATAAAAATTCATTTAAAAATTTTGAAAATTGTAAACAAAATTGAACATTTATGTGATTTGACAAGTCCCTATTTATGCGGTATAAAAGAGGTGGGAGTCAGATTTTACAAACAAATGTTCAATTTTTTATTGACAAGCAAAAAAAAGTATTTTAAAATGAAATTATGAATAAGGAGAATAACATGAAAGATTTAAAAAAAGACGCAGTACTTGAAGAAGTACTTAAGGATATGGAAAAACAATTTGGTAAAGGAGCAGTAATGTGTCTTGGTGATGATCACCATTATGACGTTGAAGTTACATCAAGCGGTTCATTAACATTGGATGTGGCATTAGGTGTTGGTGGTTATCCAAAAGGAAGAATTATTGAAATATTTGGACCTGAATCTTCAGGTAAAACAACTTTTGCATTACAAGCAATTGCTGAAGCCCAAAAAGCTGGTGGCAGAGCGGCATTTATTGACGCAGAACATGCATTAGATCCAGTTTATGCTAAAAACTTAGGAGTTAACTTAAATGAATTATTATTAAGTCAACCTGATACCGGAGAACAAGCTTTAGAAATTTGTGAAGCTTTGGTTCGCAGTGAAGCCGTTAGCATTATTGTTATTGACTCGGTTGCTGCATTAGTTCCTCAAGCCGAAATTGATGGCGAAATGGGTGACAGTCATGTTGGGCTTCAAGCTCGTTTAATGAGTCAAGCATTAAGAAAACTTGCTGGTACTATTAACAAAACTAAAACAACCGCAATCTTTATTAATCAATTACGTGAAAAAGTTGGAGTTATGTTTGGTAATCCAGAAACAACTACTGGTGGACGTGCTTTAAAATTCTATTCATCAGTAAGACTTGATATTAGAAGAAGTGAAGCTATTAAACAAGGCGATAATATTATTGGTAATAAGACCACTATTAAAGTAGTTAAAAATAAAGTTGCACCACCATTTAAAACGGCTAGTGTTGACATCATGTATGGTGAAGGAATTTCTCGTGAGGGTGAAATCGTTGATTTAGCAAGTGAAATTGGTATTTTAGAAAAAAGTGGAGCTTGGTATTCGTATAACGGTGACAAGATTGGTCAAGGAAAAGAAAATGTTAAGATTTATTTAAAAGAAAATCCGGAATTAGAAGCTGACTTAGAAGCTAAAATTCGTGACCACTTTGGAATCAATAAAGTTGCTAAAAAAGATAGTAAAAAAACTGAATAAAATAAGCCTCAAAACTTGGGGCTTTTTACTTGCATAATCATTATATTTTGATATAATAATACTTGTGCGTAAATAGATAATAACAGGAGGATTTATATGACAACTATTTATTACAAACCAAATTATTGTGATTCTGATTCAATCAATAATTGTGAGGAGACAATCCTTGATAAGTTTATTAGTATTCAAAAATTAAAAGCTCAAGAGTTAGGAATTACAAAATTTTCTGATGAAATGAATATTGCTTTTACTAAAATATTAAATACATGTATCGATTACCAAGAACGTGGAATTGATTATGATTTTTCTCAAGATGTAGTTGATATCTTATTGGGTAATATAGATGAGACAATCCTTGATAAGTTTATTCGTATTCAAAAATTAAAAGCTCAAGAGTTAGGAGTTACAAAATTTTCTGATGAAATGAATATTGCTTTTACTAAAATATTAAATACATGTATCGATTACCAAGAACGTGGAATTGATTATGATTTTTCTCAAGATGTAGTTGATGTTTTATTAGGTAATACAAATGGTAAACCATTAAAATTAGCTTATAATAAGAAAAAACGTCCTAGAAAATAGGACTTTTTTTATGATAATAATTTTTGGGTTGCCAACTTTAAAAAATAATTCTATAATAAAACTATAAAAGTTTTTAATACTTTTATGATGGAGGAAACAAAGATGACAAAAACTGTATTAGTCATTTTGTGTCTTTCTATTGGGCTTATTGTTGGTGGCGGTATTTCATTCTTGATTACTTTATTAGTTAATAAAGGAAAAGAAAATAAAGCCAAAAAAATGATTGAAAATGCCCGCCGTGATGCTGAAAAAGCAAAACGTGATGGGATTTTAGAATTAAAAGAAGAATCTTATAAATTAAAACAAGAAACAGAACGTGAAATTAAAGAACGTAAAGCAGAAATTAAAGAACTTGAAGAACGTTTGGATAAACGTGAAAGTAATTTAGATAAAAGAGAAGATCTATTACAAAAACGTGATCAATCCCTTGATTTAAAAAATGAACAATTATTAAAACAACAAAAAGAGTTGCAAGAAAAAGATGCTAAAATGGCGGAATTATTAAATGAAGAAATGCAACAACTTGAAAAAGTTGCTAAATTTTCTAAAGAAAAAGCCCATGATTTAATAATGCAACGCGTTGAAGAATCAATGCAAAGAGAAATTGAAGACTACTTAAAAGAAGAAGAGTCTAATGCTAAATTAAAAGCTAAAGAAACTGCTCATGATATTATTGTTGGAGCAATGCAACGTTATAGTAATGATGTTACTAATGAACAAACAGTAACTACTATAGCATTACCTAGTGATGAAATGAAAGGTCGTTTAATTGGTCGTGAAGGTCGTAATATTCGTACCATTGAATCAGTTACTGGTGTAGATTTAATTATTGATGATACTCCAGAAGCAATTGTTATTTCATCATTTGATCCATATCGTCGTGAACTAGCTCGTATTACAATTGAAACATTAATTAAAGATGGTCGTATTCATCCAACGAGAATTGAAGAAGTATATGATAAAGTTACTAATGATATGATGGCTAAAATTACTGAATTTGGTAATAACGCTTTATATGAATTAGGACTTACTCATGTTGATCATGAACTAGTAAATATTATTGGTAAATTAAAATTCCGAACTAGCTATGGTCAAAATGCGTTACAACATTCAATTGAAGTTGGTCACTTAGCTGGCTTAATGGCGGCAGAATTAGGTGAAAACGAAACCTTAGCAAAACGTGCTGGTTTATTGCATGATATTGGTAAAGCAATCGACTTTGAAGTTGAAGGTAGCCATGTTGAAATTGGTAAAGATATTGCTAAAAAATTCCATGAAGATGAAGTTGTTATTAATTCAATCGCATCACATCATGGTGATGAAAAACAAGAATCAGTTATTGCCGTATTAGTTCAAATTGCTGATACATTATCAGCTGCAAGACCTGGTGCTCGTAATGATTCTCTTGAAAACTATATTAAGCGTTTAGAACAACTTGAAGCAATTGGAAATGATTTTGATGGTGTAGATAAAACATATGCAATGCAAGCTGGTCGTGAAGTAAGAGTTATTGTTAAACCAGAAGAAGTAGATGACCAAAATAGTTATCGTATTGCTCGTGAAATGAAAGAACGTATTGAAAAGGAAATGCAATATCCAGGAACAATTAAAATTACGGTTGTTCGTGAAACAAGAGCACAAGAAGAAGCGAAATAATGCTTCTTTTTTATTTATTGAAAAAATGTTTGTTTTGTGATATGATGTATCTAGATGAAGGAAACTTCATACAATAAAAAAGGAACATTCAATGATTGCATGTTGAGTGTTGCCAATTAATTTGGTTCCACCTAAATCATAGCTGAGTTAGGTGGTTTCTTTTATATTAAAACTATAAATAGTAATAATAGTAAAAGGAAGATAAGTATGAATAATACTATGATTAAAAAATCTTTCTTAAACATATTATCGCCTCCCTTCTGTTAAGAAGTTTGGCCACACCCAACTATTGAATATTCCTATAAATAATTATAGCAAATATTTGTTCGATAATCAAATGGTTATCGATTTTTTTATGTATTTTTTATTGTTAGTTTTGCTATTAAATGTTATAATTTTCATAGAATAGAGGTTGGCTTAATGAATAACTTGTTTGGTAAACTAATTAATATTGAATCCAATACGCTTATTTATGAAAATTTATCAAAACTTGCTAGTTTACAATACTTAAATTTTCATGTCGCAATTCCTGAAAATGATGAAATATATATTGGTGAAATAATTGCTATTAACGAAGAAATAATTGCCGTTTTATTAATTGGTCAAATCATTAATAATGAATTTAAGTCAGGTATTATTAAAAAGCCAAGTAATCCTAGTACGATTCGTTTTATTTATACAGAAGAATTATATAAAATGATTGGCTATCAAGAAGAAAGCCTTGAGCGTATTCAAATTGGTCATTCTAATATTTATCGCCAATATTACGTTAATGCTGATGCCTTAAAATTTTTATCAGGTCATTTTGCGATTATTGGTAATTCCGGTTCTGGTAAATCTTGCGCAACAGCCCGTATTATTCAAAATATTTTGAAGCAAAAACAAGGTAAAATTCCGGAAGATGCGCATATAGTTTTATTTGATGCTTATGGTGAATATAATCAAGCCTTTAGTGAAATTAATAAAACGATTGGATTAAATACGAAAATTATTAATAGTATTGTTAGTGATACTACAGAAGAAACTTTAAATATTCCATTTTTCTTATTAGATATTGATGACTTAGCGTTATTATTAAATGTTTGTGATGTTGAATCACTACATGTAATTGAGAAGGCTAAAAAGTTAGTTTATGTATTTAAATCTAATGATGAAAGAACGAGTATTTACAAAAACGATATTATTGCTGAATGTATTATGGATATTTTAACTAGTGGTCGTAATAGTAATCAAATTCGTGATCAAATTATCGCAGTTTTAACGAAGTATAATACTGCTGAATTATCTCTTGAAAGTGAAATAAATCAACCGGGTTATAAACGTACTTTAAAACAATGTTTAAACATAGATGAACAAGGTAAAATTAACGCTATAGCATTAGTAATTGATTTATTACAACAATTTATTAAAGTTGATCTTGAGGATTTAAAACCAGAGTATAATTTCGATTATACAATTGATGATTTCTATTATGCTTTAGAGTTTGCATTAATGAGTGAAGGTACAATCAATAATAGTCGTAATTATGAAAAAATGAATAATTTAAAAGTTCGTTTATCATCGATTATTAATAGTGATAGTAAAGAGTTCTTTAAAACGAGGGGTTATATTGAACCACATACTTTTGTTGAAAACTTCTTTAAAGCTAATGGTGAAGCTTGTCAATTGGTTAGTGTTAATATTAGTCATGTTGATGATCGTTTAGCTAAAACTTTAACTAAGATTTATGCGCGTTTGTTCTTTGAATACACGGCAGAATTAAAAGATCGTGGTAGTTATAGTATTCATATTATTTTGGAAGAAGCCCATCGTTATATTCAAAATGATGTTGATAGTAATATTCTTGGTTATAACATTTTTGAACGTATTTCTAAAGAGGGTAGAAAATACGGTACAATTTTAGGATTAATTTCCCAACGCCCTAGTGAATTATCAACTACGGTATTAAGTCAATGTACTAACTTTATAATATTTAGAATGTTCCATCCTGATGACTTATCAATTATTAATAAAATTACAACCAATATTAATGCGGAAAGTTTAGAGCAAATTAAATCATTGCAACCTGGTAGTGCTTTAGTATTTGGTAGTGCTTTCCCTTTAGGAACAATCGTTAAATTTGATTTACCAAATCCAAAACCTAATAGTGAAAACTTTAATGCCTTAGAAAAATGGTTTAAATAGTAAGCGTCTAGCAAAAGTTAGGCGCTTTATTTTTTTCTTGCTAGGGTAGTATAGTATTTAGTATAATTAAAATGGTGGACGATATGAATAAAAAAGGTTTTACTTTAGTAGAATTACTTGCTGTCATCGTTGTACTTGCTATTTTGATATTACTGGCAATGCCACGTGTTACAACTATGATGGAAAAAGCAAGAGTTAATTCGTTTGTGGTGGAAGCTAATGAGATAATGAAAGTTGCACAAACTGCATATAATGATAAGGTATTTGATGATGATTTAACTTCCGGGCCAACATGTTTTACGGTTGATCAACTTATTGATGGTGGATACCTTGATAAGGATAAAGGAGAGATTAGGGGAGCGGTGGTTATTAATGCTAGTTCTACTACAACAGTTTATTCATATTTATCAAAAGAAAACTATTATATCAGAAATAACACAGGTGCTGCTAAAGTATTAAGTGAAGATGTTCAAAAGAACAGCGGAACACCAATTTATAATGATTGCACTAGTACTTGTACTGGTAATGCTAATGGAACATCAGTTAAGTGTAGTGGTACCGAAATTATTGCCAGACCAAATAATTCTAATCCGGTAGTAACAGTATGTACTTATTTAAATAATACTTACTCAGCAACTCCAAGTGATCATACTAGTATCGGAACCGCTTATAATTGTAATCCTGGCGATGGAAATACATATAAATTCTATGTCTTAGCTAAAAATGGAAATCAAGTTAAATTAATAATGGAGCAAAATATTACTGATTTGGTTGGTACAGTAAGAGCTTTGACTTGGGGAGATGCTATGGCATTCCTAGAAAGTGGTGGAGCTGGTTATGCAACTAAGCAAGCATGGAATCGTGTAATAAGTATGGATCATCCAACTGCTCAAGAAATAATGGATGCATCACTAGCAGTAAGCCCTAAGAATGGATTTAGTGTCAATTTTGCAACTCAAGGAAACGATTGGTGGTGTTTGGGTTCACATGTAAAAGATGAATCAAGTGGACCAAAATATTGCCCAACTAGTGAAACTCAACAAAAGGTAGCATGGTTATTTAGCTACACTAGAGCTTGTGTATTAAGAGGATGTTATTATGAATATCCAGCATCAGGTGGAGACTATACATATGGTTATTGGACTAAAACTAAAGTAGCAACTGATAACACTCGTGCCTGGGCTGTGGGCAGGGATGGCTTTATGACTAACTCAGTCATGACTTCGGGCACGTACGATGGTGTTCGACCAGTTATAACAGTATATACATCTAATTTATCGGGTTAATTAAATAAAAAACAAGGATTAAATCCTTGTTTTTTATTTTACTTCCATAATTACTGGTAGAATAATTGGATTTCTACCAGTTAATTCATTAATAAAGGGATGTAATTCTAAGATTATTTGATTTTTTAAATCAATAAAGTTATATCCTTCTTTTTCAAGTTCACGATTAATAATTTCGGTAATTTTATTTTCAATTTCTTTAATTAGATCGGTGTTTTCATTTACTAATACGAAACCACGGGTTGTAACATTTGGTTTAATTAATAATTTATGCTCTTTAACATCAATATTGATAGTTGCTACTAAGATACCGTCACGGCTCATTAATTTACGGTCTTTAATAACGACTGATCCGATATCACCAATACGTGATCCATCAACATAGATATCACCAGCTTGAACCGTTTTACCACGTCTAACTTCACCATTAAGCATTTCAACAGTATCACCATTATGCATTACAAAACAGTTTTCTTCAGCAACACCACAAGTGGTTGCTAATTCCGCATGGCCTTTAAGCATACGATATTCACCATGAATTGGCATAAAGTATTTTGGTTTAACAATACGAATCATAAATTTTAATTCTTCCATTTTAGCATGTCCGGAAGTATGGATATCTTGGAAATCAGAGTTAGTAAATACTTTAACACCTTTTAAATATAGTTTATTAATTACACGATTAATTGAAGCGGCATTACCAGGAATTGGTGATGATGAGAAAATAACTAAGTCATCAGTTTTTAAAGAAATTTGTTTATGTTGACCATTCGCAATACGTGATAGTGCTGCTAGGGGTTCACCTTGGGAACCAGTACATAAAATACATACTTCATTTTTCTTTAAGTTATTAGCTTCATTAGAATCAATAAAGATACTACGATCGGTAATTAATTCGGTATTTAATGCTAGGTTAATTGATGTTTCCATACTACGACCAAAGGTAACAATTTTACGATTATTATTACGGCAGGTTTCAATAATATGTTTAATACGATAAATATTTGATGCAAAGGTTGCGATAATAACACGACCATTATGTTTTGAAATGATATCATTTAAAGTATCATCAACAACGCTTTCAGATTTAGAAAAGCCTTCAGATAGAGCGTTGGTTGAATCAGATAGTAATAAGGTAACTCCTTCTTCACCAAGACGGGCTAATTTATTGATATCAGCCATAGGTCCAATTGGAGTTAAATCAAATTTCCAGTCACCAGTATGAATAACATTACCATTAGGAGTTTTGATTAATATAGCAAAACTCTCAGGAATAGAGTGGGTAGTAGTTATTAACTCAATTGTATAATATTTAGTATTAATAATGGAACTAGCATCAATTTCTTCAAAGTTATCATATGCAATATTACGATCATTTAACTTATTCTTAATTAATTCAATAGCAATACGTGATGCATAAATAATAGGAATATTAACACTGTTTAGTAAGAAAGCAATTCCACCAATATGATCTTCATGACCATGGGTAATAATTAATGCTTTAATTTTCTTTTCGTTTTGTTTTAAATAAGTTACATCTTGAATAACATAATCAATACCTAGTAATTCGTTTTCAGGGAACATAACACCGGCATCAATTATTAAAATTTCATCATTATGTTCAATGATGTACATATTTTTACCTACTTCACCTAAGCCACCTAAAGCGAAGACAGACGTAGGTTGTTTGTCTTTTTTCATAATTTCATCTCCAAATTTATAAAAGTTTTTAATTCGATATCATTATACAAAAAAAATGATGATTTGTCCAGTTTTATGTTATACTTATACTGTGAGGTAAGCTTATGAAAATGAATAAAAAAGGTTTTACATTAGTTGAATTATTAGCGGTTATTGTGGTTTTAGCAATTGTTATTGGAATTGCCATGTTAGTTACTACTGGTAGTATTAATAGGGCACGTGCGAACAAAGCACGTATTCATGAAGATAATTTACTTGAAGCCGCTATCACATACGTTTATTTAGCAAAAAGTGTATGTCCAAATGGTACTAGTACTGAGGCAATGACATTAATGAATTGTATAACCCAAAAATGCCCAAGTGATTTTATTATAAAAAATAATAAAGGTAATTATATTGTTAATACAAGATATAGTACATCATCTACTACATACAAGAATTGTTCAGTTAAAATTAAAGCTGGTGATATTATGGATGGTGTTAACGTTTCCCGTGATGTTAATGGAACGTTACAAACCGGGGATCAAGAATTATTTGATGGTGATAAAACTAATTGCAATGCTAATGGTTATGTGTTAGTTTATAAAGATGAATACGGATCATTGGAAAGTATTAGCTTAACCCAAGATATTTGTCATAAATAAGGAGGCTTTTATGGGGTTTTTTAATAAGATTAAAAATATTTTTACGAAAGATAAAAAAGAAGATGAAAGTGCTAAATTATATGATACTGGTTTAGCAAAAACACGTAACGAATTTGTTTCAAAATTAAGCTTTTTAGGGGTTAAATATACCAAGATTGATGAAGAGTATTATGAAGCATTAGAAGAAATATTAATTAATGCTGATATTGGTGTTAATACGGTTACTAAATTTATGGATTCATTACGTAAACGTGTTAAAGAAGAAAATATTAGTAATACGAAAGAATTAAATGAAATTATTGTTGATGAACTATTTATTATTTATGTTAATAATGAATCATTAAGTGATAAGATTAACATTAAAGAAAATGGTAAAACCGTAATATTATTTGTTGGGGTTAATGGTGTTGGTAAAACCACATCAATTGCTAAGATAGCTTATAAATATATTAATATGGGTAAAAAAGTAATGATGATTGCTGGCGATACTTTTCGAGCTGGAGCTTACGAGCAATTAAAAGAATGGTCACAAAAAACCGGTAGTTATTTTTATGGTAAAGAAAATAGTGATCCTGCGTCAGTTATTTACGATGGGTTAGAAGCAGCACTAAATAACGATAGTGATATTATTTTAATTGATACTGCAGGAAGATTACAAAATAAAGATAATTTAATGCAAGAATTATCTAAAATGAATAAAGTTATTGAAAAAGTTATTCCGGATTGTAATAAAGAAACATTATTAGTAATTGATGCCACTACCGGTCAAAATGGTATTTTACAAGCTAAGGCTTTTAAGGAAATCACGGATGTAACTGGTATTGTTTTAACTAAACTTGATGGAACCGCTAAAGGCGGTATTGTGCTAGCGATTAAAGAAGAAGTTAATATTCCAGTAAAATTCATTGGATTAGGTGAAAAAATGACTGATTTAGAACCATTTGATATTGAAAACTATATTTATGGTTTGTTTAAGGATATGATGTAATGAAAGATTTTTTATATTATAACGAGTTATTTGATATTTATGGTGATTTACTGACTGATAATGAACGTGATAACTTTTTAGAATATTATCAAGAAGATTTATCATTAAGTGAAATTGCAGAAAATAAAAATATTAGTCGTAGCGCTGTTTCTAAAACAATAAATACGGTTACGGATAAGTTAAATTATTATGAAAGCAAATTACATATTTATGAAAAGAAATCAAAGTTAATGGAAATAACCAAGATTGCTGATTTAAATAAAATTAAAGATGAAATAAATAAAATGCTAGATATCTAGCATTTTTATATTATTCTATGGTATACTGATTGTTAGGTGATTATATGTTTGAATATATGGGAGATCGTTTATCAAACGCTATTAAAAATATCCGTGGTATGGGTCGTATTACGGAAGATAATATTAACGACGCATTACGTGAAATTCGTTTAGCATTACTTGAAGCTGACGTTAATTATCAAGTAGTTAAAGAATTTATTAATACGGTAAAAGAAAAAGCGTTAGGTTTAGAAGTTGAAAAAAACGTTAAACCCGATGAATTATTTATTAAATTATGTAAGGATGAATTAGTAACTCTTTTAGGTGGAGATTATGTACCGCTTAATACTAATGGTAATCCGGCGATATTAATGTTAGTTGGATTACAAGGTAGTGGTAAAACGACTACATGTGGTAAGCTTGCTAATATGTTACGCAAAAAGCATGCGAAGAAGCCATTGCTTGTAGCTTGTGATATTTATCGTCCTGCCGCAATTGATCAATTAAAAGAAATTGGCCGCAATTTAAATATTGAAGTATTTACTGAAGGTAAAGAAAATCCAGTAAAGATTGTTACTGATGCTCTTTCATTTGCTAAAGAAAATAAACATGATTATGTTATTATCGATACCGCTGGTCGTTTACATATTGATGAAACTTTAATGCAAGAATTAGTGGATATTGAAAGTACCGCTAAACCCCAAGAAATATTATTAGTTATTGATGCTATGATGGGTCAAGATGCCATCAATGTTATTGAAGGATTTAATTCTAAATTAAAATTAACCGGTGCTATTTTAACAAAAATGGATGGTGACACTAAGGGTGGTGTTGCATTATCTATTCGTCATTTAACGAATGTTCCAATTAAGTTTGTTGGTAATTCGGAAAAAATGGATGGTTTAACTGAGTTCTATCCAGAACGTATCGCATCACGTATTTTAGATATGGGAGATATTTTAGCAATTGCTGAAAAGGTTGAAGGTATCGTTTCTGAAGATGAAGCTAAAGATCAAATGAAGAAAATGCGTAAAGGCGAATATAACCTTGAAGACTTCTTAACTAACATGAAACAAATTAAAAAAATGGGTCCAATTTCCAATATTTTAAAGATGCTTCCACAAGCACGACAAATGGGATTAAATAATGTTGATATTGATCCTAAGGATATGGCTCATATTGAAGCTATTGTGTTATCGATGACCCCTTATGAAAGAAGACATCCAGAAGTTATTAAAGCAAGTCGTAAACAACGTATTGCAAAAGGTAGTGCCCGTAGTGTTGAAGAAGTTAATCGTTTATTAAAACAATTTGAAGAAATGAAAAAGATGATGAAATTAATGGCTAATGGTAATATGAAATTACCTTTCTAGTCAAAACACTATACCAATATTATTATTAAACATAAGATACACTATGAAAGGATAGTGTATTTTTTATGTATAATACTTATATGAGTGAAACTAATACGGAAATGATGATGAGTGATAATATGTGTCCTAATCAAATGAATAATTGTGAGCCAATCATGGAATGCCCACAAGAAAAATGTGTTGATCGTTTTATTTATTATGATGTACCACATATTATTCCAATGAACACTAAAATAATTAATCATCATATTTATCGTCATACTTATAAACCAATGTATACTTGCTCATCAGTTGATGTATGTAGCGAAATTAAATGCCCAAATCAAATTAACTTTTAGTTGACTTTTGTATAAACAAAGTATATACTTGGTACAAGGAGATGAAATGATGGAAGCTAAACTTCAAAAATGGGGAAACTCGTATGGGATTCGTATTCCTAGTTCGCTATTAAAAGAATTAAATATTAAAGAGAATGATCTTTTAAATATTAAGCAAGATGACAAAAAAATTATTATTATGAAAGCTAGTAATATGAATAAGGTTTCGTTAGCAAAATTATTTGCTCAATATAATGGTGAAAATATGGCAAAAGATTTTTCTTGGGATGATAACGTAGGTCGAGAAGTATGGTAAAAAAGTATATTCCAGAACAAGGTGACATTGTATATATTGATTTTAATCCAACTAAAGGTCATGAACAAAAAGGTAAAAGGCCAGCGGTTGTTATTAGTAATAATGTTTTTAATATTCATACTAAGATGATTATTGTTTGCCCAATTACTTCTAATGAAAAATCGTTTCCAACCCATTATTTGTTAACTGATACTAAATATGTTCATGGAGCGGTATTATGTGAACATATAAGAAGTATTGATTATGAAGAAAGAAATGTAAAATTTGTTGAAAAAGCAAGTGATAGAGATTTAATTTGTGCCATGGTATTAACTAATGCTTGTATAGAAGAATAAATATAAAGCCATTATGGCTTTTTTTATGTTATACTTTTTTTAGGTGATACTATGGCGGTTACAAAAACAAATTTTATTGAAATGACAAGATGTCCAAAATATCCAGTGTTAGATGATATTAGAAAAGATGCACTGGCTTCTGATATGTCATATGAAGAATATAAGGAAGAAGAATTAAATAGTAACTTAGAAGAAATCTATAATGGCATGTTATCAAGCAATGATGATGGAATTGTCGATAATACGGAAGTTATCGATATTCAATTAGAAGCGATGTTACCATTTTATAAACAAGTTGAAATTGAAGCAGCAAAGGTAACCGAAAAACAATTTGGGGGTATCGTTAAATTCGCGGAGAGTACCTTTAAACAAGAAATGTTTGATGTTAATATTAATGGTATTAAATACTTATGTTATGTTGATATTTTTAATGAAGTTGATGATAAGAAGAATTTAATAGAGGTTAAAGCGACCACTTCTAATTCTTATGCAAAATTAGGTTATACTAAAGATAAAATTTTTTATCCGGTATTTACTAAAATCGGTAATGTTTACCGTTTAATTGATGAAATTGGTGAAGATATTATTGATCCGGAAAAGTATCAAAATGCCCGTAATAAATTATTTGATCGTTTTGGTCAAGGTAAATATGTTTTTGATTTAGCGTTTCAACGTTATATTATTGAACATGAATATAAAGAAAGTAATAATGAAGTAAAATTAAAAGATTTTCATTATTATTTAGCAGTATTAAATCATGAGTATACGTTCCCTGGAAAGTATGAAGATGGTAAAGCAATTTATGAAACTGATGAATTTGATGAAGAAATTGTAACTTTTATTGATTTAGATCAAGTTACTTTAGAATTCCAACCAATTATCGATAAATTAAGAGGGGATTTAGAGATAAATTTATTAAATGAAAACTTACCATCTTGTCCATTAGGAGATTATTGTTGCTATAAAAAACGTAATATGTGTCGTTATTTTAAAACCGTTTGTGGTTCCATGATTCCAGAACATCATTCAAGTTTAACTTTTATGCGTAATCGTGGCATAAATACGCCAGATGGTAAGTTAGTAGGGGTAGAATTAATTAATCATGGGTACTTAAATATGTTAGATGTTCCGAAAGAGTATATTACTAATCAAAATCATTTGATTCAGTATGAATGTTTAGAACATAATGATAAGTATATTGATAAAGAAAAGATAAAAGCCGGTATTAATAGTATTAAATATCCAATTTATCATTTAGATTTTGAGACATTCCCATGCCCACTTCCTAGATATCGTGGCGAAAAGCCATATACGCAATCGGTATTTGAATTTAGTTTGCATACCGAAACAGAACCAGGTAAGTGTGATAAAGATAAAGATAATTATGTTTTCTTAGCGAAGGATTATCAAGATTGCCGTGAGGAATGCATTAAAGAATTATTGAGATTA
>JAEEGL010209016.1_pt1 | contig 18346 bp, 20 predicted proteins | sample 9134231 | NCBI WGS metagenome assembly JAEEGL01 (sample SAMN16246548, study PRJNA631951) | gut metagenome | biome: gut microbiome; feature: rumen; material: fiber-attached | host: Bos | place: Iran: Karaj | collected 2018-10 | reverse complement strand
CTCGAAAAAATAGATCCGAAGCCCGGCGAGCGGGAGGCTCTTTCCGAGCGCCGTTCGCTGCTTCGAAATTCAGATAAGCTCGCGTCGAGGCTGGAGGAGGTCTATATCGACCTCTACGGCGACGACGACTCCGAGGGCGCCGTATCCCTGCTCGACGAGGCCGCTGCATCGCTTTCCGCCGCCGCGCGCATATCCGACGCCGTGTCCGAGGCCGCTCAGGCAGCCGAATCCCTGCGCTACGCCATGCGCGATCTGACGGATCAGGTCTCCGCCGTGCGCGACTCGCTGGATTTTTCCCCGGGCGAGCTGGACAGGATAGAGGACAGACTCAATTCCCTCGACCGGCTCGAGCGCAAATACGGCGCCATAGACGACCTCGCGAAGGTGCTTTCGGACGCGCGCAACGAGCTTGAGGACGTCGAATTTCTGACGGAGCGCGTCGCGCGGGCCGAAAAGGCAGCGCAGGAGGCAAAAAAGAAGCTCGACGCCGAGGCCGCCGGGCTTACGAAGGAGCGCAGAGCCGCCGCGGAAAGGCTTCAGAGCCGCATCGTGGCGGAGCTTGCCGCGCTGAGCATGCCGGGCGTTCGCTTCGAGACGGAGATACTCCCCAAAGAGCCCGACCGCACCGGCGCGGACACGGTCCGATTCCTCATGTCGGCAAACGCGGGCGAGGCCTGCGGGAGGATAAGCCGGATAGCCTCCGGAGGCGAGCTTTCCCGGATCATGCTCGCCATGAAGACGGTCCTTGCGGCTAAAAGCGACTCCCAGACGCTCATATTCGACGAGATAGATACCGGCGTTTCCGGCATAGCCGCGATGCGCGTCGCCGAAAAGCTTGCCGCGCTCTCGCGCGGGAGACAGGTCCTTTGCGTGACGCACCTGCCGCAGATAGCCGCCATGGCCGATACGCAGTTCGCCGTCGAAAAGCATGAGAGCGGAGGCAGAACGTTCGCCTCGGCCACCGAGCTCGACGAGCGCGGCCGCGAGCTTGAGCTTGCCAGACTCACCAGCGGCGACGTCGTCGGCGAAGCGACGCTGCGCAGCGCCGCCGAGCAGCTCGAAGCGGCCCGCCGCTTCAAGAGCGGCCTCGATTGACCGCCGATTTGTTTCGCGCCGACTTGACATACCAGCGGCGCTTATGATACTATAACTTGCAATGATCAAATACGCTGTGAAGGACACAAGTAGTCCGCGTGCGACCCGCGCAGAGAGACCCCGTTTCGGTGCAAGGGGGAGGGGGCGGCGCCGATGAATACGGTCCGGAGCGGCGCGCCTGAACTTTCAGTAGGGCGCGACGGGGGGCGCCCGTTACAGCGCGCAGGTCTGAGCCTCCGGCGAGGACCCGTCGAGGCGCGTGTCGCGAGGCGCGCGCGACCAGAGGTGGTACCGCGTATTTCGCCCTCTGTCCCCAAAGGACAGAGGTTTTTATTTTATAAAATATCAAGTAAAGGTGAAAGAAAATGACTCTGTACGAAGATCTCACGGCAAGAGGGCTCATTGCCCAGATAACGGATGAGGAGAACATCCCCAAGCTCATCAACGAGGGCAAGGCCGTGTTTTATATCGGTTTTGATCCGACGGCGGACAGCCTTCACGTCGGCCACTTCATGGCCCTGTGTCTGATGCGCCGCATGCAGCAGTACGGCAACGTGCCCATCGCCCTCATCGGCGGCGGCACGGCCATGGTGGGCGACCCCTCCGGCCGCACTGACATGCGCACGATGATGACTCCGGAGACCATAGCCTACAACGGCGACTGCTTCAAAAAGCAGATGGCCCGCTTCATCGACTTCAGCGACGGCAAGGCCATCATGGACAACAACGCCGAGTGGCTGATGAAGCTCAATTACGTCGAGCTCCTGCGCGAGGTCGGCGCGTGCTTCTCCGTCAATAACATGCTCCGCGCCGAGTGCTACAAGCAGCGCATGGAGCGCGGCCTCTCCTTCCTCGAATTCAACTACATGATCATGCAGAGCTACGACTTCTACGCCCTGCATCAGAAGTACGGCTGCAATCTGCAGTGCGGCGGCAACGACCAGTGGAGCAACATCCTCGGCGGCACGGAGCTTATTCGCCGCAAGCTCGGCCATGACGTGGGCGGAATGACGATCACCCTCCTGCTCACAAGCGAGGGCAAGAAGATGGGCAAGACCCAGTCCGGCGCCGTCTGGCTCGATCCGGACAAGACCAGCCCCTATGATTTCTACCAGTATTGGCGCAACGTCGACGACGCCGACGTCATAAACTGCATGAAGATGCTGACCTTCCTGCCCCTCGAGGAGATAGCGCCCATGGAAAAATGGGAGGGCAGCCAGCTCAACGTCGCAAAGGAAAAGCTCGCCTGGGAGCTCACGAGCCTCGTGCACGGCGAGGAGGAGGCCGACAAGGCGCAGGCCGCGGCCAAGTCCCTCTTCGTCGGCGGACCCGCGGCGGACGTGCCGACCTGCACGCTCACGGACGACGACCTGACCGACGGTTCAGTTGACATAATAACTATGATGGTCAAGGCCGGGCTCGTTCCCAGCCGCAGCGAGGGCCGCAGGGCCGTCCAGCAGGGCGGCGTCGAAGCCGCCGGCGAGAAGGTGACCGACATCGCCAGGAGCTATACCTCGGACGAGCTCAAGGGCGATGGCGTCCTCGTCCGCCGCGGCAAGAAAGCGTTTGCCAGGATTAAGATGTAACTTCCAAGGAGGGTACGGCGATTGAGAAAGATATTAGCCGCGCTCTGCATAATTGCCATATTGCTGCTGTGCGCCTCGTGCGCCAAGCCAGCCGAGACGCCTCCTGTCCCCGCCGAGCCGCCCGCGACGGCAGCCCCGGAGCCTCTCGCCGTCTATACGCCGGCCCCGACTCCGGAGCCGACGCCTGAGCCGACTCCGACCCCGACGCCTGAGCCGACTCCGCCGCCCGAGCAGACGGACTTCGTCCTGACCTTCGCCGGGGACTGCACTCTCGCCGCCGAGCACGACTACAGGACGGCGGACTGGGGCTTCGGCTCGGTCATGGGGGATAACTATGCCTATCCCTTCGAGTACGCGTCCGAGTATATGCTCAATGACGACTTTACCATCGTCAATCTCGAATGCGCGCTGACGAATTATAACGTTCCCGCGGACAAGATGTTCAGATTCCGCGGCGACCCGGAGTATACCGCCGTGCTGACGCTGGGCGGCGTGGACTGCGTCACCGTCGCCAACAACCACTCCGGAGACTACGGGCAGACCGGCCTTGACGATACGAAAAAGTTCCTCGAGGCGGCCAATATCGCCGTCGCGACCGACGGCGGCTGCTGCATGTACAAGACCTCCGGCGGCCTTATGATAGGCGTATTCGGCGCGTTTTACAGATTCGACCGCATGGCCTACTGCATAGGCCTGCTGCGCGATTCCGGCGCGGATATAGTCATCGCCGCCTTCCATTTCGGTGAGGAGGGCTCCTACAGGTACGACTACAATCAGGAGTCCTATGCCAAAAAGGCCATCGACTACGGCGCGGACATCGTCTTCGGCTGCCATCCTCACGTCCTGCAGAAGATATCCAAATACGGAAACGGGATAATCTATTATTCCCTCGGCAATTTCGTCTTCGGCGGCAACTCAAATCCGCGCGACAAGGATACCTGCATCATCCGGCAGCACGTCGTCAAGGAAAACGGCAGATACAGGCTTGGCGAGACGGAGATCATCCCATTCTCGCTGTCCGGCGAGGATTCCCATAACGATTACAGGCCAGTGCCCCTCGAGGAGGGGAGCGAGCGCTATCAGCGCGTGCTGTCCAAGCTCGACGGCAGCTTTACCGGGCCGGATCTCTACGTCAGCTATAATCACCCCTCGCCCGAGCCCGGCGAGGATCCCGCGCCTGCTTCCGAACCGGATCCGGCGCCAGACCCTGCGCCAGACCCTGCGCCGGAGCCAGACCCCGTGCCCGCTCCCGATCCTGAGCCGGTCCCGGAGCCCGCGCCGGAGCCCGATCCCGCCCCTGCGCCGGAGCCTGCCCCCGAAGGCGGGGGAGAGTAGCATATTGCTCCCGCTTCATGCGGGAGAGGAGAGATAGATGAACATCGTCTGGAGCGAAAAAACGATACGCTGGTTTGCCGACGCATCGGCCTTTACGGGCTTCCACAGGAAGCTCGCGGCCCTGCTCAGCGAGCGGCTCCCCGGAAAAGGGACTCTCGCGGACGTCGGATGCGGCACGGGGCTCATCGATTTCGAGCTGGCCCCGCTGTATGTGCGCGTCGTATGCGTCGACATTTCCGGCGAGGCGCTGACGAGCCTGCGCTCCGCCGCCGCAGCGCGCGGGATGACGAATATCGAAACGCGCCTTGCCGACGCGGGCACGCTCTCGGGCCGCTTTGACGACGTTATCGCCGTTTTTTACGGCGATGCGGAGCTGTTCGCCGAAAAGCTGCTGCCTCTGGCGAAGGCCGGCTTTGCCGCCGTCGTACACGCTTCGCCGGAGGGAAAACTCGGCCCGGAGGATTACAGACTCAAGAAGACGGATACCGCGGCGGCAGCCGCGGAGCTGTTCAGCGGGCTCGGCATAGAATTTTCGAGGACGGACGTATCCCTTGAATACGGGCAGCCGTTCCGCACGCTCGAGGACGCGCGCGAATTCACGCGGGCTTATTCAGACTGCCCGCCGGACGCCGCCGTGGACGAGTATCTTGAGAAAAACCTCGTCGCGACCGGGGAGCGGGATTTTCCGCTCTATCTGCCGAATGAGAAGTATTTCAGCATACTTTCCGTGCTGAAGAGACCTGACGGAGGGAACTGAGATGGCAAAAAGGATAACGGCCGCGGCGCTCGCGCTGCTGCTCTGCGCCTCGCTTCTGCTTTTTGCCCTTGCGCCGAAGGCGGAAGCGGTGACCTTTACTGTCGTCAACAATGAGATACTCGACCTCGCCTCCGATACGCAGCCCGCGTTCATCGACGGGAGGATATTCCTGCCGGGGTCAGTTTTCGGCCACAGCGCCCTCGGTGTCATCATGGCACAGTCGCTCCAGCAGATATTTCTGTATAAGGACGGCAAGTCTCTGACGTTCAGCGTCGCCGACGAGACCGTCAAGGATCAGGACGGCAACTATTACAACAACATAAAGCCCGTCTATCTGAACGGGCGCATATACGTCCCGCTGGACTTCGTCTGCGTCTATTTCGGTTTTACGTTCAGCTATATAACCTCTTCCTCCGTCGCGCCCATAGTGCGCATCAAGTACGGCGAAGTGCTCAGCGACTCCATCTTTACCAACGCCGCGACCACCGCCATGCAGAGCCGCCTGAGCAAATACGAGGAATCCATAGCTCCGCCTTCGCCTTCGCCGACTCCGACTCCGACGCCGACTCCCATGTACTACGGGGACGTCAGCATCTTTCTCGCCGTCACGGGGCTCGATGCGGAGATAACGCCGGAGCTTCTCACGCTGCTCGAAAGCTATGAGGCCAGAGCCTGCTTTTTCATGACTGATGAGGATATGGACGCCTCGCCCGACCTCGTCAGGCGCATACTCGGGCAGGGGCATACGGTCGGCCTGCTCGCCCGCGGCGAAGACGAGGCCGCCGAATGGCGCGCCGCCTCGGCCGCCCTGCTGCGCCACGCGGTCACGCGAAGCGTGCTCGCCGCTTCAATGGGCGGAGACGGAGCTGCCGCGGAAAAGGCCGGGCTGCGTCTTTGCTTTGCATCGGATCGCGACGTCGTCTCGGAGGAGAGCGGATACGGCGTCGTCGAGGCGACCGAGAGGATGCTCGCCGCCGACGATCGCGAGACCGTGATAATCGAGACCGACGCGGCCGCCCCGGCCGCCCTTGAGGGCGTTCTCAACCTTATAAAGCTCGGGAGCTTTGACGTGCGCGTGATGCTCGAAACGTCGGAACTCGGCTGAGGAGGTCAAAACATGGATATCATGGCAGTAGTCCTTGCAGCAGGGAAGGGAAAAAGGCTCGGCTCGGAGAAGACCGGCATCGCCAAGGTCATGCGCCGGGCAGCCGGAAGGCCTCTGCTGGCATATGTGCTCGACGCGCTTGATTTCATCGAGCCGGAAAAGACGGTCATCGTCGTCGGCTACAAGCGCGAGCAGATAATCGAAGCTTTCCCCGGGTACCGCTTCGCCGCCCAGGAGGAGCAGCTCGGGACGGGCCACGCGCTCGCCTGCGCGAGGGGCGAGATAGTCTCGCCGGAGGCGGACGTGCTCGTCTGCTGCGGCGATATGCCCATGCTCCGGCGCGAGACCTACGCGGCCCTCGCGGAGGAGCACGCAAAAAAAGAAAACGCCTGCACGGTGCTGACAGGCGTTTACGATGAAAAAATGGCGTTCGGCCGTATAATCCGCGGCGCGGACGGTGAATTTGAGAGGATAGTCGAGCAGAAGGACTGCACCCCGGAGCAGGACCTTGTGCGCGAGTATAACAGCGGGGTCTACGTTTTCAAGGCAGGCCCCATGCTCGAGGCCCTCGGCAGGCTCAAAAACGAGAACGCGCAGGGCGAGTACTATCTGACCGACCTTCCGGAGCTCATAAAAAAGGCGGGGCTCCGCGTCGGAGCCCTCGCCATGCCGCTCGGAGACCAGCTCCTCGGAGTCAACAACGAGGAGGATCTGGCAAAAGTGGAGGCTCTGCTCAGCCGTTAGTTCGGCTCGGGCAGAGCGGAGCGAGCACGCATCTTTCGCAGGCGGGCGACCTCGCCGTGCAGACGGCGCGCCCGTGAAGGACGAGCCTGTGGCAGAAATCGCTGCCCTCGGCCGGCTCTATGAGCTCCCTGAGTTCCATTTCGACCCCGTGCGGGTCCTTCGTATGCGCGAGGCCGAGCTTGTTCGAGATGCGTATGCAGTGCGTGTCCGCGACGATGGCGGGCCGGCCGAATATATCCCCGAGGATGAGGTTGGCCGTCTTGCGCCCGACTCCGGGCAGCGCGAGCAGCTCCTCCATCGTGCCGGGGACGGCACCTCCGTGCTTTTCCAGCAAAACGGCGGCGCAGGCCTTTATATCGCGCGCCTTTGAGCGGAAGAAGCCGCAGGAATGGATCGCGTCCTCCAGCTCGGAGAGGTCCGCCTCCGCAAGCGCCTCGAGCGTCGGCCAGCGGGCGAAGAGCCCCGGAGTGACCATGTTGACGCGCTCGTCCGTGCACTGCGCCGAGAGGCGCGTGGCGAAGAGCAGGTGCCAGTCCTTATCGTATGTAAGCGAGCAGAGCGCCTCCGGATATTCCTGCTTCAGCAGGGCGACTATCTTCGCAGCCCGGACCTTTTCGGCATTCTTTCCCATGTCTTTTCCCCCATGCGGGCGGGTCGGTCCCGCCTCTGTCTTGCGCCAATTATACACCTTGACCGGGCTCCCTGTCGAGCCCCGAAAAAAGCGTTGAAAAAGCGCTTTTGAAGCACAGGAAAGGTTGACATAATATGATACGACCACTGGCGGACGAGCTCAGGCCGCAGAGCCTTGACGACGTCGTCGGACAAAAGCATATCCTCGGCGAAAACGGCATGCTCCGCCGCATAATCGAGAGCGGGAACGTGCCCAATCTCATCTTCTACGGCCCTTCCGGGACTGGGAAGAGCACCGTCGCCGGCATCATAGCGCGCGAGACGAAGCGCACCCTGCGCAAGCTCAACGCGACGACTGCCGGAGTGGCCGACGTGAAGGCCGTCATAGGCGACGTGGACACCATGCTCGCCCCGAACGGCATCCTGCTGTACCTCGACGAAATACAGTATTTCTCGAAAAAACAGCAGCAGTCGCTGCTCGAATACATCGAAAACGGGAAGATAAGCCTCGTCGCCTCGACGACGGAAAACCCGTATTTCTACGTCTACAACGCCATCCTAAGCCGCAGCACGGTCTTCGAATTCAAGGCCGTTTCGCCGGAGGAAACGATCCCCGCGATAGAGCGCGCCATAGGCTTTATGGAGCAGAAGCAGGGCGTCGCGGCGAAGCCGGAGGACGGCGTCGCCGAGAAGATAGCCTATGGCTGCGGCGGCGACGTGCGCAAGGCGATAAACGCCGTCGAGCTGCTGTTTTACGGCGCGCGCGCCGATGCAGACGGAGCCCTCCGGCTGACCCTTGAGGACGCGGAGGCCGTCGCCCAGAAGAGCGCCATGCGCTACGACCGCGACGGCGACGCGCACTATGACATCATCTCCGCGCTGCAGAAATCGATACGAGGCTCGGACCCCGATGCGGGGCTGCATTATCTGGCGCGTCTGCTTGAGGCGGGGGACCTGCTCTCGCCCTGCAGACGGCTCCTCGTCATAGCTTCCGAGGACATCGGCCTGGCCTATCCCTCGGCCGCGGCCATAGTCAAGGCCTGCGTTGACAGCGCGCTCCAGCTCGGCCTTCCGGAGGCGAGCATCCCGCTGGCTGAGGCAGTCATCCTGCTCGCGACGGCGCCGAAATCCAACAGCGCCGCGAAGGCGATAGAGGCCGCCTCTGCGGATATCCGCCGGGGGAAGACGGGCGATGTCCCGCGCCAGCTGCAGAACGTCCATGCCGACGGCGCCGAGGTCAAAAACGCGGCCAGATACAAATACCCGCACGACTTCCCGAACCACTACGTCCGCCAGCAGTATCTGCCAGACGCGCTCAAGGACGCCGTGTACTACAGGTACGGCGAGAACAAGACCGAGCAGGCAGCCAAGGCCTACTGGGACCTTATCAAGGGCGATCAGTGAGCGTCGTAGCCGCCGCGGTTGCGAAGGATACGCAGGGCGTCCCCGGCCTTTTCGTCGGCGACGCTGACCTCCAGACGGACGCTTCCCCTGACGGGGAAGGGCGCCTCGGCAAATTCAACGACGGCGCGGCTGCCGAGAAAGCTCGCCGTCAGGGACTGATCGCGGTCTCCCGCGAGCATGACCGAATGCGGGAAAAACATATTCGCGCGGTATTCCGGCCTAAGCGGAGCGGCGCTCCCGGACCTTGCCTCCGGCTCGGAGGCGCGGAAGGCGATGCCCGCCCTGCGCAGCGCGCCGAGAGCGAGCTCGGCGCGGTCGGAGTCCTCAAAAGATATGCGTATATTAGTTGACATAATTTCCTCCAAGGGCGTTTTCTTCAGTTTGCCCCGCGAGGGAAGAAAATAAACGTGAGGGTCCTGTTGAAGCGATGCAGATAAACGTAGGAGACGTCATCATAACGAAAAAGCCGCATCCCTGCGGGGGCGACCGCTGGGCCGTGCTCCGGGTGGGGATGGATTTCAGGCTCAGATGCCTTGAGTGCGGGCGCGAGGTCATGGTGCCGCGCGCGAAGGCGGAAAAGAGCGTCAAAAAGCTTTTGCAGACGGAAGGAACGCAGCAATGAAAGAGATGTGGAGCAGCGACCTGCTCGATATGAAGCCGTACGTTCCCGGCGAGCAGCCGAAGGACAGACGCTACATCAAGCTGAATACGAACGAAAACCCCTATCCGCCCTCTCCGAAGGCGATAGAGGCGATAATCGCCGCGGCCAACGCGGACCTGAGGCTCTATCCGGACGGGGAATGCGGGGACCTTGTCGCCGCGATATCCGAATTCACGGGGCTGCCCGCCTCGCGCATCTTCGCCGGCAACGGGAGCGACGAGGTGCTCGCGCTGGCCTTCCGCGCCTTCTTCGCCTCCGGCGCGAAGGCGAGGACGCCCGACGTGGGGTACAGCTTTTATCCCGTATACGCGGCGCTCTTCGGGACGAACATCGAATACGTTCCCGTAAACGAGGATTACACCGTCCCCGTCGAGGCCTTCTTAGACACGCCGGGCGGAGTGGTGCTCGCCAATCCCAACGCGCCGACCGCCGCCGCGCTGCCGCTTGCCGATATCGAGCGCATCGTCGCCGGAAATCCGGGAAGGCTCGTTCTCATAGACGAGGCGTATGTGGACTTCGGCGCGGAGACGGCCGTCAGCCTGATCGAAAAGTACGACAACCTGCTCATCGTGCGCACAATGAGCAAGGCGCATTCCCTCGCGGGAATACGCGCGGGCTGGGCGATGGGCTGCGAGAATATCATCACCGCGCTCAATACGGTCAAAAACTGCGTCAATTCCTATACGGTCGACCGCATAGCTCAGGCTGGAGCCGCCGCCGCCCTGCGCGACAGGGAGTATTTTGAGTCGACCCGCCGCCGCGTCATCGCGACGAGGGAAAGATCAGCCGCCGCGCTGCGCGCTCTCGGCTTTGATATGACGGACTCGAAGGCGAATTTCCTCTTCGTAAGGCACCCGGACTTCCCGGCGAAGGAGCTGTTTATGAAGCTCCGCGAGCGGGGGATACTCGTCAGGTACTTCGATCTGCCGCGCGTAAGCGACCGCCTGCGCATCTCGATAGGGACGGACGGGGACATGGAGACGCTCGTCGCCGCTGTCGCGGACATTATCGGGAAGCGGCGCTGACGAACCGAAACGACAAACGGATACCGGGTCTTCCGGTATCCGTTTTTTGCGCCATTCCGGCCCTGCGGCAGGCCACGCGGAGGCAATCGACATAATAATTTAATAATTTCTCTGTTGCCAAGAAAGCATATATATTATATAATATCATAGTTTAGTATACTGTGAGAAACTATACGGTTTACATAACACTTATGACAACCAGCCGACAGGGGGCCGGGATATGGAGTTTATAAATACCGCGGCATCGTTTATATGGAGCAACATCCGATCCATAGGGATAGCGGACATACTTGACATGGTCATCGTGGCCTTCCTGGTATACCGCGTCCTCAGCTGGGTCGTGCGCTCGGGCAGCGCGAGAGCGATAAGGGGCATCATACTCGTCATAATCGTCCTCTGGGTCGCCACGCTCCTCGATATGAAGGTCGTCAGCTTCCTCATGGGCAAGATAGTCGAACTCGGACTTCTCGCTCTGATAGTCATCTTCCAGCCGGAGCTGAGGCGCATGTTCGAGAAGGTCGGCAGCGCGAAGTACACCTCGATCTTCAGCCGCTCCGGCGTCTCGCGCGAGCTCGAGTCGGCCATAGACCAGACTGTCCTCGCCTGCACGGACCTTTCCCGCACGAAGACGGGCGCGATAATCGTCTTCGAGCGCACCGTCGCTCTCGACGAGATAAGCAAGACCGGCACCTCGATAGACAGCGTCGTGCAGGCCGAGCTTCTCAAGAATATATTCTATCCCAAGGCTCCGCTGCATGACGGCGCGGTCATCATACGCAATTCGAGGATAATGGCCGCAGGGTGCATGCTCCCGCTCTCTTCCAATCCGAACCTGAGCAGGGATCTCGGCATGCGGCACAGAGCGGGCATAGGAATGAGCGAGGCGAGCGACGCGGTCGTCGTCGTCGTCTCGGAGGAAACGGGCGGTCTCTCCGTCGCAGTCGACGGCATGCTCAAGCGCCATCTGACGCTGGAGCTTTTCGAGAAGCTGCTTCGCAACGAGCTTCTCAACGAGGGCGCCGAGCAGGAAAAGAAGAAGAAAAAGACGGCCGCGAGGGTGAAGAAAAATGAAAAAAACTAAGGCCAACAAGATCCTGACGAGCCGGGCGTTCTTCATCGTCGTCTCGATCCTGGTATCCATATTCCTCTGGCTCTACGTCGTGAACGTCGAAAACAACGAGATCGACGTGACCGTCCCGGATATTCCGGTGACGTTCATCGGGGCCGACGATATCCTTGCCGACAGGCAGCTCCTCGTCAAGGATCAGGGGACGCAGAACGTCTCGCTGACGATCCGCTGCAAGCGCAGCCAGGCCACGAAGATGAAAAGAGACAACTTCGAGGTGACGGTCGATCTGACCGACATCCGCTCGACGGGCACGCATGACAGGATATACGACGTCAAGCTCCCGGAGGACGTCTCCGAGAAGGATACGCTCATAATCGGCAAGAGCCCGGAATACGTGACGGTCGATATAGTCAAGCTCAGCAGCAAGCCCGTCCCGGTCTACGGCCTGCTCAACGGCGGGGCAGCCGAGGGCTACATGGTCAAGCAGCTCGAATTCTCGCCGGCCACGGTCATGGTCAGCGGACCTGAGGAGGTCATCGCGAGGATAGACCGAGCCAACGTCGTCATCGAAAGGGAAAACCTCAATAAGACCATAACCGAGCAGCGTTCCTTCCAGCTTGTCGACAGAGACAACCAGCCCGTAGAGTCTGCCGAGATAGACACCGACGTCGATATGATCGACGTGACCGTGCCCATCGTCATGTATAAGGACGTGCCGCTTAGCATCGATATCATCGAGGGCGGCGGCGCGAAGGAGTCCAACGCCATCGTGGAGATCGAGCCCGCGAAGATAACGCTCGCCGGCGACGCGGAGCTCCTCGAGGGGCTCAATAAGATCACGCTCGGCGCCATAGACCTTGCGGACTTCGAGAGCACCTATACCGGGACCTACCAGATAAAGATCAACAACGATCTCGAGAATATCTCCAAGACCAATGAGGCGACCGTGACGGTCAACCTCCGCGGCCTGACCGTAAAGCACGTGCAGGCCAAGAACATAACCTGCATCAACGTCACCGAAGGCTACAGCGCCGAGGTCAAGACCCTGTTCCTCGACGTCAAGGTGCGCGGGCCGGAGGGCGTCGTCAAGCTCGTCGACACATACTCCATCAGCGTCTACGCCGATCTCGCCGACCTCGGCACCTACACGGGCAACAAGCAGGTGCCCGCCAAGGTCTATGTCGACGGGTACGACGACGTGGGCGTCATAGGCTCCTACGACGTCGTCATCTCGGTCGAGCAGAAGACCGGGGACGAGGAAGGGTAAAGGAGGACGGCGCCTTGACTTCCCAGGGAACGGTAAAAAAGATACTGCCCGACGGGAGGGCGGTCGTCGAGGTCACGCGGCAGTCGGCCTGCGGGCATAACTGCGCCGAGTGCTCGAGCCTGTGCGGCGCGTCGGGCGCGATAAGCTCCGTCGCGGAAAATCCCGTCGGCGCCCGCGTCGGGGAGACGGTGACCATCGAGACCCCGTCGAAGAAGATAATCTCCGCCGCGGCTCTGGTCTACATCGTGCCGCTGGCGCTGCTCATACTCGGCTACGCCGCCGCCGCGCTTCTCGGAGCGAGCGAGGGCAGGGCGCTGATAGGGAGCCTCATAGGCTTCGCCGTCGGCGTGGCGGTAGTCGTCCTCGTCAACAGGTTCGCCCGCCGCAACAGGGGCGTCGAAGTGACCATCACGTCAGTAAACGGACCGGAGGGGTGAAATGTACGGATACGTCAGACCGGCAAAGGACGAGCTGCTCGTTAAGGAATACGACGCCTTCCGCGCCGCCTACTGCGGTCTTTGCCACAGCCTGAAAAAGAAATACGGCGCCGCGGCGAGATTTGCACTCAGCTACGATCTGACCTATCTCGCCATGCTCTACTGGGAGCCCGGAGATCTCTGCACGGACCGCAGACGCTGCCCCGCTTCGCCGCTTCGAAAAAAAAGCTGCGCCTGCGTCTGTCCGGCGCTCGAGAAGGCGGCGGCAGTCGCTGTCGTCCTCGCCAAGGGCAAGCTCGCCGATACCATGTCGGACGAGGGCTTTTTCAGAAGGCTCCGCGCATGGCCCGCTTATCTGGCGGCAAAGCGCTGGACAAAAAAGGCGGCCCTGCCCGAATACGACGGGCTCGTAAGGACCAGACTCGCCGAGCTCGCCGAGCTGGAAAAGCAGGGCTGCAGCTCGATAGACATGGCGGCGGACGAGTTCGCCCTCTGTCTGGCCGCCGCCGGCAGGCTCGACGGGGACGAGACGCGCGGACGCATCCTCTCGCAGATACTCTACCACACGGGCCGCATCATCTACATCCTCGACGCCTACGCGGACCTCGAGGAGGACAGAGCCAGGGGCAGGTACAACGCTGTCGCCGCGCGCTATATGGAAGACGGCGTCCTCGACGACGCAGAGAAGGAGCTCATCCGCGAGACGCTCGCCGATTCCATGGCCATGATGGCCGCCGATTTCGAGCTTCTGCCCGAGACGGTCTATACTCCCGTGCTCCGCAATATCATAACTCTCGGCCTGCCGAGGACGGCGCAGCTCGTGCTCGACGGGAAGTTCAGACCCGATAACCGCCGCGAACCCGACTGAAAGACAGACAGGAGAACCAGATGAAGGATCCGTACAGCGTACTGGGAGTTTCGCCCTCGGCTTCGCCCGAGGAGATAAAGAGAGCCTATCGCGACCTCGTCCGCAAGTATCACCCGGACAATTATCACGATAATCCGCTCTCCGATCTGGCCCAGGAAAAGATGAAAGAGATAAACGAGGCCTACGACGCCATCCAGAAGGGGCAGGCAGGCTCCTCCTCTTCCGGGGGCGGCTATTCGTCGGGCTACGGCTCGGCCTATTCCTCCGGCGGGTCGTCGGCCTCCGGCTACGACACCTCCGGCGGGGTATACGCCCGCGTGCGTCAGGCGATAAACATGGGCAACGTGTCTTACGCCGAGTCGCTCCTGCGCGGAGTGAGCGATCACGACGCGGAGTGGAACTTCCTCATGGGCAGCATATGCTACCGCAAGGGGTGGATGGACGAGGCGCGCAGATACTATACGACCGCCGTCCAGATGGACCCGACCAACGCCGAGTATTCGACCGCGCTCAACTATATGAACGGCTCCGGCAGCTATTACAGGGCACCCGCCTCCGGCGGGAACATGGACGCCTGCTCCTGCTGCTCGTCGCTGATGCTGGCCGACTGCTGCTGCGAATGCATGGGCGGCGACCTGATCCGCTGCTGCTGAGGTGAGGGGAAAGGCGAGAAAGCCCGCGGTATCCGCGCTCTGCGCGGCGCTGGCCGCGGCGCTGCTGATCTTAGGCTCCATGCTGCCGACGGGGAAGATTGCCTTCTCCGCCGTCGCCGGGCTTGCGACGGCCGCGGCCCTCATCGAATGCGGGTATCTTTATTCCGTGTTCGAATTCATCGTAGCCGCCGCGCTCGGGCTGCTGCTCGCGCCGTCGAAGGCTCCGGCAGTCATGTTCTGCCTGCTCTTCGGGTGGTATCCGATAGTCAAGAGCCTAGTCGAGAAGCTGAAAAGCCGCGCTGCGGAGTATCTGCTCAAGTTCGCGGTCATCCTTGCGGTGATAGGCGTATTCTTCGTGCTGGTCAGGCTCAGCGTCGGGGAGCTTTCGCTTCCGGATCATTCGAAGCTCGTCGTCGCGGGCGCCGCGGTGATAGCATTCTTCGCGTATGATTTCTGCTTTTCGGGGCTCATTCGAGTCTATATCCGCCGTGTGCGGGGAAGGATGAAGTGAAATGATCAAAAGTATGACAGGATACGGAAATGCCAAGGGCGTCTGCGGCGACCTTGCGCTGACCGTCGAGATAAAGAGCGTCAATAACCGCTTCCTCGACGCCTCCGTGCGCCTTCCGAGGCTCTATTCCTTTGCCGAGGAATCGGTGCGCGGCGCCGTCGCGGCCAAGGTCGGCCGCGGCAAGGTCGACGTATGGGTCGGCGTGGAGAATGCCGGCACCGCCGACGTAAAAGTGACGCTCAACGAGCCTCTCGTCGAGGCTTACAGGGCGGCGTTCAATCAGATGTTCGAGAAGTGGGGCATCCCCGACGACTCGTCCGCGGCCCTCTTCGCGCGCCTGCCCGACGTATTCGTCGTCGAAAAGCAGGAGCTCGACGAGGAGGCTTTTCAGGCGGGCCTTGCCGCCGTCGTGGCTGAGGCTCTGGAGGCCTTCAACGCGATGCGGGAGAGAGAGGGCGCCAAGCTCGCCGACGATCTTCGCACCAAGCTCGACAATCTTGAGCAGATGCGTCAGGCCGTCGCGGCCCGCTCGCCGGAGTCCGTCGCCCAGTGGCGCGACAAGCTCACAAAGCGCATAACGGACCTGCTCGAGGGCAAGGAGATAGACGAGCAGCGCATCCTGACCGAGGCAGCGCTCTTTGCCGAGAAGGTCGACGTGGACGAGGAGCTCGTCCGCCTCGGCAGCCATATAACGCAGTTCCGCGGCATGCTCGACGCGGGCGGCGCCGTCGGCCGGAAGCTGGACTTCCTCGTGCAGGAGATGAACCGCGAGGCCAATACGACGGGTTCGAAGTGCACGGACCTCGAGATAACCCGCATCGTGGTCGACATGAAGGCGGAGATAGAGAAGATACGCGAGCAGATCCAGAACATCGAATAGGGAGGCGGAAGCTTTGAAGCTTTTCAGCATAGGTTTCGGCAACCTTGTATCGGCGGACCGCGTCGTCGCGGTCGTGAGCCCGGAATCGGCCCCGATAAAGCGCATCATAACAGACGCGCGCGATCAGGGCATGCTCATCGACGCGACCTACGGCAGGCGCACCCGCGCCGTGCTCATAGCCGACAGCGGCCATATAATCCTTTCCGCCCTCCAGCCGGAGACGGTCGGCGGACGCATGACGGAGCCTGATGAAGAGGAGGAGCAGAGCAATGAGCAATAAAGGCAAGCTTTTCGTTATATCCGGTCCCTCCGGAGCGGGCAAGAGCACGGTCATCGCCCGCCTGCTCAAGCGGCTGGACAACACGTATTTCTCCATTTCCGCGACGACGCGCGAGCCGCGCCGCGGCGAACGCAACGACATAGACTACCACTTCGTTTCCCGCAAGAAGTTCGAGGACATGATCGCCAAGGACGAGCTCCTCGAATGGGCCGAGTACGTCGGCAATTATTACGGGACGCCCGCAGCCCCCGTCGATGAGAAGCTGAACGCCGGCTACGACGTCATCCTCGATATCGAGACCAAGGGCGCGGCCTCCGTCATGAAAAAGCGCCCGGAGGCGATAGGGATATTCCTCTTCCCGGGCAGCTACGAGATCCTCGAACAGCGCCTCAGAGCCCGCAGCACGGACTCCGACGAGGCCATAGCCCGCCGCCTCGAGCAGGCGCGGCGCGAATGCGAGAAGGTCGATATGTACCAGTACGTGATCATAAACGACCGCGTCGAGACGGCGGCGGACGAGGCCGTGGCCATAATGACCGCGGAAAAATGCCGCACCGCCGAGCGCAGACACTATTTCGATTGATCCGGGCCGCAGCCCGCTCATATAAATCAAACCGGGCGCAAGCCCGCATGAAAGGATATGTCGGAAAATGATGCTTTATCCCCCCATGAGCTCTCTGCTCGAAAAGGTCAACAGCAGGTATCTGCTCGTGAACGCCGTCGCAAAGCGCTCCCGCGAGATAGCCGAGGAGGCAGAGGAGCGCGGCGAATCCCTCGATCAGAAGCCCGTCTCGATAGCCATCAACGAGGTCGCCGAGGGCAAGTACGGCGCCTCCATCCGCAAGGAATACCTGTAAGCGCCAGTGGCCCTTATCGCTTCCGTCGCCGTAGATGCCGCGACCTTCGCCATAGACAAGCTCTACGATTACGCCGTTCCCGCCGATCTTGAGGCGGGGACGAAGCCCGGAGTGCGCGTAAAAGCGCCCTTTTCCAAGGGCAACAGGCAGGTCGAGGGCTTCGTCTTCTCCGTGAGCGAGGGCGAAGCGAAAGGGCTCAAGGAGCTTCGCTCCGTCGAGGACGGGGAGCCGCTGGTCTCAAAAGACTTCCTCGAGCTTGCGAAATGGATGAAGTCCCGCTTCTTCTGCACGCTCTATGAGGCCGTGCGCGCCATGCTGCCTTCGGGTGTGTGGCGCCTTTCCGGGGACAGGACGACAGAGCTCGCGAGGCTCGCCGCCGCTCCGGAGGAGGCTCTCGCGCAGGCTGAGAAGAAGGCGAAAAAGGCCCCCCAGCAGGCGGAGCTGCTGCGTCTGCTCGCCCAGCTCGGCGAGGCTTCTTCAAAGGAGCTCACATACTTCACGGGAGCCTCACGCCAGAGCCTGAAAGGCCTTGAAAGGCAGGGCCTTATCGAGCTTCTCAAGATCCCGGCCTACCGCCGGCCTGCCTATTCCGAGGGCGCCTCGCGCTCCATGGAGGAGCTGACGGAGGAGCAGGCCCGCGCCTTCGAGGGCATTGCCGCCCTCATGGACGGGACTGCCCGCGCCGCGCTCCTGCGCGGCGTGACGGGCTCCGGCAAGACGGCGGTCTATATCCGCCTCATCGCCCGCGCCATAGAGCGGGGCGGCAGGGCGATAGCCCTCGTGCCGGAGATAGCTCTGACCCCCCAGCTCGTTGCGACCTTCCGCCTCCATTTCGGCGACGCTGTCGCCGTTTTGCACAGCTCCCTGACGCAGGCCGAGCGGCTCGACGAGTGGCGCCGGATAAGGGACGGGCTCGTGAACGTCGTCGTAGGGACGCGGAGCGCCGTCTTCGCGCCGGTCGAGGGTCTGAAGCTCCTCATAATCGACGAGGAGCAGGAGCTGACCTACAAATCCGAGATGACCCCGCGCTACCATGCGCGGGACGTCGCCAAATTCCTCTGCGCGCGGTCGGGAGCGCTGCTGCTCCTCGGCTCCGCGACGCCGTCCGTCGAGACAAATTATCTCGCCGAGACGGGGCGCTATCCGCTCTTTCGTCTGGAAAAGCGCTATAACGAGATGACT
>JAEEGL016370028.1_pt1 | contig 18347 bp, 16 predicted proteins | sample 9134231 | NCBI WGS metagenome assembly JAEEGL01 (sample SAMN16246548, study PRJNA631951) | gut metagenome | biome: gut microbiome; feature: rumen; material: fiber-attached | host: Bos | place: Iran: Karaj | collected 2018-10 | reverse complement strand
TTCCATACCGTTACCTCGAATAAAAAAAGTCTTGCCGCGTTACGACAAGACAGTATCATTCCACTGGTGCTGTATGTTGCCTTGCCGATGTCCCGCATCGATTTAAAGGTTGCTTTTGTTGTCGGTATCATAGCACACTGATAGAACCTTGTAAAGTAAAAAATATGTTTACCCCTCAATTATTTTTTCGAGCTCTGATACAAGATGCTGTGGAAATCCGGATACTGACCTACAATAGAGAGGCAGAGACCGACATGGACGCAGTTCTCTTTGTTGGAAGGTGCCGGTCCGGTTCTGTCAGCCTGTCCATAAGAAAAACCCGGAGAATCATCTCCGGGTAAAGGACTGATCAGAAAGATTATTCCGCTTTTTCAACGTTTCTGGATGCCAGAAGCGTGAGACCGATGGAGGGATCTTCATAGACCAGATCGCCGATTTTGACCGGCGCATCGACTGATAGATGCTTCAGCGCACTGACGGCCGGTTTTAAAGCATCACGGGGAATGGGAGCGGTGCTGCGGACGCTGACCAGAGGGTAGATTCCTCCGTTGACAGCTACGCTGGTGGTCAGGACACGCCTCGGATCGGTCAGTTCCGTTTTTCCATAGGCGATCCCGTTCTTGCACATTGCTCCCTCAACAACGGTCTCCCCGTTTTCTTCCCAGACGGAAAGAAGACATCCGTTGGGACAAACAACACAGGTCAATTCCATCTTTTTCATGACAGGATTACCTCCACTTGATCGCATTCCGGTACCTTTTTCACTTTCAGACGGATCATCTCGGAAGGCATTGCCCGTTTCATCCGCTTCACGGCAAGAACAGTTCCTCCGGCTTTTACCGTCAGCTTGCGGTCCTGACCCGGAAGAGTGACACGCATGGACAGGAATCCTTCTTCGCCAACCGCAAGCCTGCGGGGAAGAACATACCGGATACCTCCGGAAACTGTGACGGGAATCATTTTTGCAGGTTCAGACTGCTTTAAGAACGCAGCTGCGCGTTCAGCAGCACGTTCTCCTTCTTCAGAGACCAGGTCTACCAGGTCGTGTACGTGAAGTCCGTTTCCGCAGGAGAAGATACCCGGGACGCTGGTCATTAAGTTTGCATCCACCAAAGCGCCTCCCGTGACAGGATCCATCTGGATTCCGCAGGCTTTTGCCAGCTCGTTTTCGGGAATCAGACCGACGGACAGAACCAACACATCGCATGGGATGGTCCGCTCGGTACCGGGAATAAACATTCCCTTTTCATCCACCCGCGCGGTTATGACATGCGTAATATGATCATCTCCGCAGATCTCCTTGACTGTTTCCGAAAGGCACAGGGGAATGTCAAAATCCTCCAGACACTGACGGACGTTTCTCGGAAGGCCGGAGCAGAACGGAAGCTTTTCCAGAACACAGTGGACCTTGGATCCCTCCAGCGTCATGCGGCGTGCCATGATCAGTCCGATATCTCCGGATCCCATAATGACAACATTTTTGCCGAAGGAAAGATTGCGCATGTTCATCAGGTATTGGACCACGCCGGCTGTATAGACGCCCGCGGGACGGTTTCCGGGGACAGCCAGTGCGCCACGCGTGCGTTCTCTGCACCCGGTGGAGAGGATCACGGCATCGGCCTGAACCTGAAAGAGCCCGTCCGGGGTGATATAGGTAACTGTTTTATCGGGAGCAAGTTCCACGACCATGGCGCCGGTAATCGCTTCGACACCGGCTTTTTCTGCCATATCGATGAATCTGGCGGCATACTCGGGACCCGACATCGCGCTTCCGAAACGGAGAACGCCGAATCCGTCATGGATGCACTGGTTCAGAATTCCACCAAGGATCGGATTGCGTTCCAAAAGCAGGACACGTTTGATCCCGGCTTCCTTTGCACGAACCGCAGCGGCAAGGCCTGCAGGGCCTCCGCCGATGACAATCAAATCAGCTCTTTCCATACTCATGCCCCCTGTCCCTTGATATAGCCCAGAAGAGGATGATCGCCGTGCCGTTTGAGATCAATTTCGGAAGGGGATTTTCCTTCATTCATGAGATATTCCACAATCCTCTGGAAGCAGTACCCGCCGTTGCAGCGTCCCATTGTGGAACGGGTACGGTTCTTCACAGCAATGATGCCGGTGGCGCCGACCGGATTATGAAGCGCAAGTTTCACCTGCGCGCGGGTGACCGTTTCACAGCGGCAGACCACATCGCCGTAATCCGGATCCTTTGCGATCAGATCTGCCTGCTCCTTGCGGGAAAGTTCCGCAAAGCGGGGGATGCCTTTGTAGGTCGGATTGAAATCCGGTTTTTCTTTCAATTCGGTATCCTCTGAAAGGATATCCAGAACCATCCGGGCAATCGGCATGGATGCCGTGATGCCGGGGGACTCGATTCCGACCAGGTTGATCAGATGCTTTGCTTTCGGGCTCCGTTCAATGACAAAATCACCGAAGTTGGCTTCGCCTTTTTTGACCAGTTTCGGGCGGACACCCGCATAGGTCCCGATCACGGTCCGCATATTCAGGGATGGAAGCAGCTTTTCCGCTTCCGACCGGAGCTGATCCAGAACCGGCTGTGTGGTGCTGTAATCCTCGGGAGAATCGATATAATCAGCGCTGGGACCGATCAGAATATTGTTATCTACCGTTACGGTAAGATGAACGCCAAGCCCGCCAACACCGGGGCGGGGAACCGGATAAACAGGAAGTTTGAGATTGCCTTTGTCCAGAAGATAATATTCTCCGCGACATGGATAGATGGTGAAGGAAGGATCGCCTGCCATAGCGGAGATCCGGTCAGAAAACAGACCGGCCGCGTTGATGACTGTCCGGCAGAAAAGTGTTTCCGCTCCTGCCGTAACGGTATAACCGTCTTCCGAAGCCGCCATGGCTGTGACAGGACTGTTCAGATAAAAATGCACACCGTTCTGAGCTGCCGCTTCCCCGAGATGAATGGAATAAAGGAAAGGATCGAAAATAGCGGTGTTCTCGGAGAGCATCGCCCAGACAGCCGGCAGATCCGGCTCGATGGCATGGATCCGGTCGGCATCAATAATGGAGAGTCCTTTGACACCGTTCTTTTCTCCCTGCGCTTTGAGACGGATCAGCGCTTCATGATCCGCTTCGTCATATCCGACGATCAGCTTTCCGGTCTTTTTATACGGGATATCCAGCGTTTTGCACAGCTTTTCAAAGCCCTCGTTTCCTTCCACGCAGAGCTTTGCCATAAGGGAACCGGGACGGTTGTTGAACCCCGCGTGCACAACACCGCTGTTGCGGCCGCTGGTGCCCATGCCGAGATCCAGTTCTTTCTCCGCCACAGCGACGGAGATGTCATAGCGGCTGAGCGTGTAAGCAATCGCACAGCCAACGCTTCCGCCGCCGATAATCAGAACATCATATGTTTTCATTTTGCTGCCTCACTCAGTACGGATACGGCGTCTTCCAGCGTGAAAGGCGCATAGCCACCGGCGGGCATATCTCCCCATGGAAGAGCATTCTCCGCCAGTTCCCGGATTATGGCCTGATCCGGGGTAAACCCGAGCGCCTCGGTCAGATTGACGGGAAGATCCATGCCTTTGAAAAACGCTTCCAGCCCGGATGCGGCGTCCTCGGAACCGAACAGCTCTTTTAATGTGTCCAGTTTGCCGGTATCGTCCTGCGGGGCAATAAAGCGAAGATATGCGGGGAGGATCGCGGTCATGCCCGCGCCATGCGCAATATTGTATTTCGCGGAGACCGCGTGCTCCAGCATATGACACAGCCAGTTTTCTTCATGACCGACACCGAGAACCCGGCTCATGGCAAGGATGCTCGCCCACATCAGGTTGCTGCGGGCATTCAGATTGCCCGGATTGAGGCAGGCTTCCGGCCCCCAGACGTATACGGCTTTCAGAATCCCGTAAGACATATTGTCGCTGACATCGACTTCCGTATCCCGGTGCAGATACTGTTCCAGAACATGAGAGAAAATATCAGCCGCGCCGAGAGCCGTCTGACGTTTCGGAAGGGTCAGAGTCAGGGTCGGATCACAAACGGAAAGAGCCGGGCGGACGGAAGGATGATTGCAGATCATTTTCTGCTGACCGAGCTGATCGGTTACAACGAAACTTTCATTGCTTTCCGACCCGGTGGAAGCGATGGTGACCAGAAGACAGATAGGATAGGCTCCGTTTTCCGGAGACTTTTCTCCGCTGACATAAGCCCAGACGCCCTTGGAACAGGGGTTTTTCGCAAGCAGCGCAATACCTTTGCAGGAGTCGATAACAGAACCACCTCCGACACCGGCGATCAGGTCGCAGCCTTCTCTGAGAAATACTTCAGCTGCGCTGTCGATCTGCTCCGCTTTCGGATTGGCGGTACAGGCTGCGTGAAGATAATACGGTATGTTCCGCTGGTCAAGGCCGGCTAAAAGAGTGTCCAGAACAGGAAGGCGTACATCGGCATAGGTACAGACAAAGACTTTCTTTGGCTGCATGCCGGCAACATACTCGGCAAACCGTTCGCTCTCTTTGGACCCGAAGATGATGCGGGTCGGGAATACAAATTCAAAAGGTTGATAGGGCATCTTATACATTCCTTTCCGCCTGAGAAGGTTCTTTGACCAGACAGGCACCCAGCAGGATCAGAAATACCATAATGCTGCAGAGAATATACAGCCAGCGGGGAGAGATAGGGTAAAGCGCAGCGCAGAGCGCTGTGACAACGATTCCGAGTCCGGAAGAAACCAGATTCGCCAGAGCGTAGACCCCGCTCTGATATTCACTTCCGGTATATACCGCGAGAGCTCCGTCAACTTCACTCTTGAGCATGCCGTATCCGAGAGCCATTACCAGAGTGGAAGCGATCGCAAGCGCGAATGCTTTAGAGGGAATCACGACAAGCGCGACCAAACCGATCAGAGTGACCAGAGCACTTGTGCGGACTCCGAAGATCAGACCGCGGCGGCCGAAAAGCGGATTGATCAGGATCATGGCAAAAAGCATGCCTCCATAATAAACGCTTCCGAGGACGGAGGACTGCATGGCATCCATTCCAAGCCGGTCGGTAAAGTACGGGACAAAATACAGGCTGTAGTTGGTGCCAAGGTTCATATAGACATAGAAGAGGATATTGACAAGGAAGAAAATCAGAGCGGCACGGCTCTTCAGCAGGAAGGAGATCGCATCCCCGTAAGGACGGTAGGCTTCCCGGAAGAACGATTTCATTCCTTTTCCTCTGGAGGCGGCCTTCAGTTTTTCCCCAATCGCCGTTTCTTTTAACAGCTTGTTCCGGAAGAGAATCATGACGGTCATCATGAGGAAGGAAACGATCAGAAATACCCGCTCTGTGGCGACAACACCGTATTTGTCAACAAAAATACCGGCTACCGGAATCAGAAGCCCCGCGGCAACGGTAATAATATTAAACAGGTTAAAGGAGACGATCCGACTTTCCTCATCGCTGTCTTCAATCATGACCAGATAGTAGGCGATGCTCATGATCTTATTGCTGTTGAACAGAATGATCGCGACCAGCGCAAGGAAGAAATTGTTGGAGAACAGATAAACAAGAGGAGGAAGGGCGGAGGACAGCAGATCGAAAACGAATGTGGCAAACTTTCTGCCCATCCGATCCACGATGGGAGCGGATATGAAACTGAACAGAAAAGAAGCCACGGTACCGGCAACCATGAGATGACCGATGGCAGTATCACCAAGTCCGACTTCTTTCAGATACAGGCTGATGTAATAGGTATAAAAAGTGTAGGGTATGCCCCAGAGAGGATGAAAGGCGATACATACCCGCGCGTTGCCTTTCAGACAGCCGAAATAGTCTTTTACGCGCTGAAGAATGCTTTTTTTCACAGGTCCATTCTCCTAAAGATTTGACTGTTGATTTCCCGGACAGGAACGGTAATATGATCGGGAATATCCGATACACCCGCCTGCGCGGCGGTCAGCGCGCCGGCAAGAGCCGCAATGGTATCCGTATCCCCGCCGATCGAGGCACCAAGCGTGATCGCACGGTAGGCACTGCCGTCCGCCGCCAGAAACAGGGCGAAGACCGCACTGCAGACATCCGCGGAAGGAAGTCCGGTTCCCCAGAGATCATAGAGTCGATGAAACAGCTCGTCCTGTGTCAGCCTGCCCCAGCCTGCAGCCTCTTTGATGCGCGCTGCGGAAGATGCTGCGCAGCCCCAGTAGGGAGCAAGGGCGGCTTCTTTCGGACCGAAAGCCAAAGCGGCATCAATGATCTCTTCGGTTGATCCGCCGTTGATTGCGCAAAGGAGCGCCGCGCCATAGCAGCCGGCGGCTTCCAGCGCTTCTGTCGTGTTGTGGGTCGGAAGCAGAGCGGCGTGGATATTCTGTTCCAGCTCTTCTATCGACTGATCCGGATTGAAAAAGACAGCTGCGGGGGTTCTCATAATCCCGCCGCAGGTGGTTCCGGTTCCGGCACTTGCCGGATCGGCTCCGTTCTCAATAGCGGTGAGCGCTTTTAAGGAACTGGGACCGATATACCGCTTTTCGACCGCGCCGGTTTCCCGAATCCAGGCAAGAAGTGCGTCCACTGTATCGGGGACGGAAACGCAGCCGCGTTCTCTGTAGCGCGAAAGCAGATAGGCTACCTGTTCCGTATCATCGGTAACGGAACCGGGAACCAGATCGCTGTGATTCTGTGAATCTTCGGAACGGAGAAGCCGGTCGACACCGGAGGGAAAAGCGGACTCGATCTGACCGCGGGTCATGAACTCCGTCGCCATTCCGAGCGCGTCTCCGCAGGCAAAAGCCAGCAGCGCAGCGTTGACTCTGTTTTGTTTGTCAGGCGAAATGCTCACAGAGGAATTCATACCCCTTTCTGATTTTTTCCTGCGTGTCGGAGAGATAGAATTTATAGGCGGGTTCCAGAGTGTAGAATCCCTGATAGTTGCCGAGAGCGTCTTTGACATCGGCCCAGTCGGTATCGCCTTCGCCTGCCGGAAGATGCTTGACATCTCCCAGATAATCGCTCATGTGCAGGTGGCATGGCGGGCACTCGCGGATAAACGCCGCAGGGTTCTGATCTGCTTCCCGCGCTTCTGTGGTATCCACCATCGGAAGGATGTTGGGATGATTCAGGAATTTGACATAGTCGTTCAGTTTCTGAGCGGTGGAGCAGGTATAGGGAGAGTTTTCCATTGCCATCAGAACGTTATGCTTGGCGCATTCGTCTGCAAGCCACAGTAAATTGTCAATGACAGGCTGTTCCAGAAGATCATAGTAACCAGGATAACTGGGATTATGAGGATGGACGACGAGAACTTTGTTGCCCAACCGTTCGCCCATGGTCAGAAGATCCCTGGAAAATTTACGCCCGTCGTCCCGCATGGTTCTGTGCGCGGTGTAAAGAACCCCGAACATGACCAGAGGATAATGAATGGAAGCGAGACGGATCCCTGTTTTTTCAAACTTTTTCGTGGCGGCTTCCGAAGCATCGGAAATGGCCTGAGGCATCAGTTCGGCATAGTCAAAACCTGCATTTTTGATCATTTGCAGAGCATCCTCTGATTCATAAGGAAACAGAGCGCCGGTGGAGAAGGAATACTGTTCCTGTTTCATTGCTTTTTTCCTTTCTTTCCGCTATAGGCAAGGGCACGGGAAAACGTGCCTTTGCCTATAGGAGCGGCATGCCGCTCTTATAGGATAATCGAATTAACCTTCGTCAATTTCGTTCTGCAGATCTTTGACCGCCTTGTTCAGAAGATCCTGACTTGTGCCTCCGCGGTTCTTTTCGAGTTTATTCAGCATGCTCTTCAGAAGTGAGTCCATGGTGCCCATTTGCTCAAAGTGCGTGTAGGCGAAGGTGTAGTCCAGCTGCTTAAAGGCAATATTGTACATTTCGTTGTTCTCGAGCACTTTCTGGATTTCCGGATCCGAAAGTTCTGATTTACGGATGGGAAGGTAACCTGTGAAAAGAGCGAAAGAAGCGTTTTGCTCGGGAGTGGTCAGATAAGAGATATACTCCCATGCGGCTTCCACTTTCTGAGGATCGTCGGTAAGAATGACCATAACGTTTCCGCCGAGTGCGAGGGACTGATTCTTGAAGTATGGCATTTCGATCGCGCCGAGTTCAAAGGAAAATGCACCATCCCAGCGGGAGATTCGGTTGGAGGAGGCGGCGATGAATGCACAATTGCCAGCTTTGAATCGATTTTCAGCATTATCATGTTCACCTGCCGCCATGATGCCGGAAGTGATCAGGGAATACCAGAAGTCCGTGACTTCCAGTGCTGCAGCATCATTGTAAACTGGAACAATTTTACCGTTTTCATCCTGCTTTACGATTTCGCAGCCATTCTGCTTGAGCATGGACTTATAAAGCCAGACCGGGTCGGATACATCAAACGCTTTGAAGTCATTGGTATCCGCTTCGACCTTGGTTAAAACATCAGCGCACAGGTTGTAGAATTCCGCCCAGGTCTTGGGAGGGTTCGACATATCGATCCCCGCTTTTTCCAACATGGTCTTGTTGTAGTACATGACCTGTGTGGAAATGCCAAACGGGACGGCGCAGATGCCTTTACCCATATAGGTGCAGTAATCGAGCATGCCGGGGAAGATATCATCCATATTGAACCCTTCACGCTTCATCAGGTTCTCCATGGAGTAGTCGTTGCGTCCGCCGGTATACAGGGGACCTGCATACATGAGAGCAACATCCGGCTGGGTGTTGGTCAGGAGCGCGGCGCTGACCTTTGTCGCGGTGTCGGCAGATCCGCCGGAATAGGAAAGCTCAAGATCCACCAGATCATTGGATTCATCGAAAGCTTTGGACATCGCCTGGAATTTATCGCCGCTGTTGCCGCTGACCGCATACCAGACCTGCAGCGTCTGCTTTTCTCTTTTCGGAGCTTCCGTCGGAGCAGCGGGTTCGGAGGGATTTTCGTTCGGCTGTGTTTCAGTCTGCTGCGATGCCGCGGGAGCTGCTGTCGGGTCTTCCTTGTCAATCTTGTTTGCATACTGGGAGATGCATCCGAAGATGGGGAGCATCATTACGACAAGGAGAAGTGCGATTGCTTTTTTCATGTTTTTCATTGTGTCTCCTTTCAACATATCATCAGGATTTCATACCGGTCAGGGTGATGGAACGGACAAGCTGCTTTTCAGCAAAGATGAAGATGATCAGCACCGGCAGGATAGCCATCAGCGAAGCGGCCATCATGACCTGGTATTCGGAAGAGGATTCCTGCATCAGATATTTTAACCCGATAGGAAGCGTGCGGTATTCTGTCTTGGTCGTGACGATCAGAGGCCAGGTGTAGCTCTTCCAGTTTCCGAGGAAGGAGAAGAGCGTGGCGGTGGAGATAGCGCCTTTGGAATTCGGAACGATCACTCGCGTCAATACCCGGAAATAGCCGCAGCCGTCAAGCTTGGCGGAATCGATCAGGTCCTTAGGAATGGAATCAAAGTAACTCATCAGCAGCAGAGTGGTAAAGGCTGTGGTTACCTGCGGGAATATGATGCCTGCATAGGAATCCAGCCAGCCAAGAGACGCGACCAGAAGATACATCGGAATCATCGTCACGACGGTTGGGACAAACAGACTGCTGCGCATGAACGCCAGGAAGAATTTCTTTCCGGGATAAATCAGCTTGGTGATGGAATAAGCTGCCAGGATGGAGATGACGATCTGGAGGACGGTTTCAATCACGGAGGTGACGATACTGTTGAAATAATACCGCCAGAAGGGAATCATCTCAAAGACCTTGGAGAAGTTATCCCATTTCCACTCGGAAGGAATCCAGCGCGGAGGATAGGCGTAGACGTCGGCTTTGGTTTTAAATGCGGAGAGGATCATCCATACGAACGGGAACAGCATGAATACGGCGCCGATGGTAAGGACGACAAAGACCCCCCAGTGATAACCATTGATTTTATGCCCGCGGATATGCAGAGGCTTGACTGAATTATTCTTCTTACTCATAGTCGATACTCTTTCTCGCGTCCATCGCGGAACGAATCTGGGTCAGAATGAAGATAACGACAAACAGAAGCAGAGCAGCTGCGGATGCGCGTCCCATGCGTCCGTTGGTGAAGGCCTGCTCGTAGATGTAGTTGACAATCAGAAGGGTCGAACCCAAAGGACCGCCATCCGGGGTCATGACGTTGATCTCCGTGAAGACTTTGAACGAGTTGATGATGCACATGATCACGACGAAGTTCGTGATCGGCCGGAGCAGTGGGAATTTGATCTTCCAGAACAGCTTCCATTCGCTGGCGCCGTCCAGACGTGCGGCTTCCAAATAGGAATCAGAGATGTTCTGGAGTCCGGACAGGAACAGAACCACGTTGTATCCAAGACCTTTCCAGATGGAGAAAAGGAGGATGGAAATCATGGCGGTATGTTCGCTGTACAGCCATTTCAGTTCCGGAAGTCCGAAGAAGGAAAGAATCTGGTTGAAAGGACCGACCTGAGGATCATAGAACCAGATCCAGATCAGGCTGGATGCAACCATCGGGACTACGACCGGTGCAAAATAAGTGGAGCGGAGGAACTTCTTCAGAGGAATGTTCTTATCCAGCTGCACCGCGATAAACAGCGCCAGAGAGGTATCGAAAATGAGCTTGGCGGCTGAATACTTGCAGGTGTTCCACATGGACATCCAAAAACGGTCGTTTGTCAGCAGATACCTGTAGTTGTTCAGACCTACAAAGGACATTTCACCCGTGGCCATGTTGAAGTTGGTCAGACTCAGTTCTACAACCTGTACCACCGGAATCACGAAGGTAAATACCAGAAATACGATGGAAGGTACCAGCAGCAGTATGCCGACAATAATCTCGGGAACGGAGTAGGAGTGCCTTCCGATCCAGACCTTACGGACGGCGCGTGCCGGCGGCTTCGGAGCCGCCGCAACAGATTTTTCCATAGGCTCATCTCCTTTTGGCAATCAGGACATCTTGGGGGATATATTGCAGCGTGACGGAACCATCTGTGATTTTCAAAGGATTTCCGTCGCACACGGCCAGCACCGAAGGGGCGAGGCCGGTGATGGTGATTGTGTCATCGGCTGAGAAGAGCAGATGCTCCTCGGGAGCAAATGCGCCATAGCCTCTGAGATCCGGTTCATAACTGATCAAAGATCTTGCACAGAGTGTGAGCGCCCCCTGATCCGGAGAACCGGCTGAGAAACAGTAAACTCCGAGAACCGTCCTTCCATAGAGCGCATCCCTGTCAATCGGGGCTGCGATGATCTGACCGACTTCCGGAAGAGAAACAGGGAGAAACGTTCCGTTTTTCAGAATTCTTGTCTGAGGAGTGAGGACGTTTGAAAGAGGTTTCCCGGGACGCACCCGGCCTTCCTCCAGCAGTGCCTGCCCGTCTGCGGCGATCATCTCACCTTTAATGGTTGCGAGATAAGTGTTTCCGAAGATGACATCATTATAGCCGGCAGCGATTCTCCGGCCGCCTGAATATACTGCGATTCCGCTGACCGCCTCAAAGCAGAGAGATTCGACAGGCGGAATAGGATCTTTCGAACTCAGGGTAACGATCGGGCCGACATTTGCCGTGCCGAGACCGATTCCCAGAATCGGAATGCGGCAGCCGAGAAGATGCAGCGCTTCAGCGGCATAGGCTGCGGTACCGTCACCGCCGAGAGTAACCAGCATTTCCGCTCCGGCGGATACCAGCTGCTCAACACTTGCATAGAGCTTTTCTACATATCCACCTTCGGGAGCAGGCAGATGAATGGCTCTTTTGAAAGGTGAACCAGCAGGGCTGTCTATCGCATAAAGCTCATGATCGGGCCAGCAGCTTTCGATACGGGAAATGACAGACTGTACAGCGTGTCCCCGACCGGCTGAAGGATTGGTGAGAATACCGATTTTCATGGCTCAACCACAATTTTGAACGCACGACCGTCCCGCAGGAAATCAAAAGCTTCCTGCCCCTTCTCCAGAGGGAATGTATGGGTAATCAGGCGGCGGTAGTGATCCGGATTGTTCCGTACGGCTTCATATGCCATTTTGAAATGATCCAGCCGATAGCCGCTGCTGCCCATGACGGATACTTTACGGTAATGGAGATCATAAGCGTCCACATTTAAAACCGTTCCGGAAGGAAGACCGGCGAATACATGGACACGGCCACTGTTGTGAACGCCGTGGATGGCCTGTTCGACAAGCTCTTTTTTGTTGACTGCAACGAAGATACGGGTAAAATCTTTCAGCGTATATTGTTCCAACGGGGCAGCCGGAATTCCCCATCCCGAAAGACACTCTCTTCTCAGCTCGTTCAACTCGGCAACCTGAACATCAATACCGCGGTCTTTCAATGTAAAAGCAATCAGAGCGCCCATGGGACCGCCGCCGATGACCAGAGCTTTGTCTTTTTCCGTAACTTCCATCTGTTCCACACCGTCCAGCACGCAGGCCAGAGGCTCGACAAGCGCGAAGGCTTTGTCCGGACCGGGGATAGGAAAGACACCTTTCGGAACAAAGGAGAGGGGAACGCTTACTTTCTCGCAGAAAGCACCGTCGCCGACATATTCCTTGTTTTTGCAGCTTTCCCCGTTTCCTTTCAGGCATTCTTCGCAGACCCCGCATTCTCCATAGGGGGCGGCAACGACATAGTCACCTGCGGAATATCCGCATCCGGCAGGAGCCTTGTCCACCACGCCGTAAAACTCGTGACCCAGGATTGTCGGAGGCTTGAAGTAAGGATGCCCATGGAGATACGTTTTCAGATCGGTTCCGCAGATCGCACATCCGAGGACGCGAATCAGAAATTCTCCTTCCGGATCTGGCACGTTCTGCAATTCCAGCTGCTTTTCTCCTACATATACCAATGCTTTCATTCTTTCAACTCCTTATCGTATCATAAATCGCTCCCGCAGTGACGCTGTCCGTCACCAGGATGTTGTAATAACCTGCCCGAGCGGCAGTAATAAGGGCAGAAACCTTGTCCGTTCCTCCGGCGAGGCAGATCACTTTGCGAATCTGACGAAGCCGGGGTGCATCAAAGGCAATTCGTTCAAAACCGGGAAAGTCGGGTACCAGTGAACCATCCGCCCGGAAGAACTGGCTCAGAACATCTCCGACAGCATGTTCCTTCCGGAAGCGGTTCGCAGATTTGGAAGGAATCTCACTGATAAAGAAAGGTCCGGACTGAGGAGCGGCACCTGTGCCGATAATGGCGGCGTCCATTTCTTCCCAGTAACGCTGGAGCTGAGAAAGTCGCTTTTGCTCAAGTTCGGAAAGGGTGACGGTGTTTTCCCGGAATGCCGGTATATTAGTAAAATAGGTATGTCCGCGCATCCGCTCACCCATTCTGTCCAGAATGGCATTGATCTGTAAAGCCGGGTTGTCGGTTCCGGAAGCACCGATCAAAGGAACAAACAGCTTTTCCGATTCCGCCCGCTGGTGTGAAAGCAGACAACTCATACGGTAGACAGTCCGTCCCATTCCGACTCCGATGGTGCGGCAGGATCTCAGTTCACGGGGAAGATAGTCGGCGGCTGCGGATGCAATGGCTTCGATCACATCGTCATCAAGAGCACCTTCATGCAGAGGGGCGATAATAATATCTTTGAGCCTCAGCTCACGTATCAGGTCAGTGCGAAGTTCATTCAGACTGATCTTATCCGGCATATGGATGTTTATTTCAACAATGCCACGGATACGTGCTTGGTCCAACAGACGAGAGATCTGGGAACGGGAAACATTCTCGATAGCCGCAATCTGTTCCTGGGTCATGCCGTCCATATAGTACATTTTTGCGATACGATACATCTGCATCATATCGGTACGGTTACGGGGCATGGTTCAAGACCTCCTTTATTTGAATTGAATTATTGGTGAAGAATGGCGTAAAGCTTTTCAATGCGCTCGGCAGCTTCTTCGCTTTGGAACAGATTTCTTCCAAAGCAGAACCCCTTAACTCCGCATTTTACGGCGTCTTTCGCTGTATCCAGAATATCTGCGCCCTTCGGACCGCCGGCCAGAATGATGGGAACGGGGCAGTTGCGTACGACCGTTTCAAAGTTTTCGGTATAAAATGCCTTGACAACATCAGCACCAAGTTCGGCAGCAACTCTTGCACCGTTTGCCTGAACATCAAATGTCTGGGTCTTTGTAAAATCATCCGCGAGGATTTCGACGACGACAGGAATCTGAAGTTTATGGTAACCGTCGATTGCTTCTGCTGCGTCCTGAATGCTGCGGTAGTCCGCTCCGCCCATGACCATCATCATAACAACTGCGTCCGCACCCATTGCGAGAGCGGTCTTCGGACTGACAAAGTTCTTGTTGACATTTGTGAATTCAGTGGATAGATAGGTTCCGCCGAAGGATGTCCTCAAAATGATCTTTTTGTGGAGCAGCTCCTGCTGGGCAAGTCTTGCTACACCGGGATTGATCAGGAAAGCGTCCAGTTTGGAATCTTTCCGGGCACGGATGACAGAAACCGGGTCTTCCAGACCTTCCACCAGTCCGCATTGAGGAAGATCCATCGCCATGGCAAACAACTTTCCTTCGTTGGAAAACAGGCGGGCAACGTTGCGTTCTAAGCCGTTCATGTATAAATCCCCACTTTTCATATTTTTTTATTCATTGTACCGCGTTTACATTAAAATTACAATTCCCAATAAGGACTTGCACATTTGTTCATATCTTTATTGCGTAATATTTGTTTTTCCAATAAAATCAGCACTCTTGACACCATACGAACCGACTGAAAAGAGAAGATGTTGTGGACATTTGTGAAAATTTTTAAATAATCTTTACACAGACGGTCCGTGAGGTTACAATATATGATGTATACGAGCAGAATACGATTTACCGTAGTTCTGCGGTATGACATTATGACTTGCGAGAGAAATAGGAGGAATCAACATGAAAAAGACGTGGCTTGCGTTACTTTTGTCGATAGTGATGCTGGCATCCGTGTTCACCGGCTGTGCGACCAAACCGGCAGAGAAACCGGCTGAACCTGCTGCACCTGCTGTGACTGAAGCCCCCAAAGAGGAACCCAAGGCGGCTGAAGAACCTGCGCCTGCCGCAGAACCCGCACCCGCTGAGGAACCCGCGCCTGCTGAAGAGCCGGCACCCGCCGAAGAACCCGCGCCTGCTGAAGAACCTGCACCTGCCGAAGAGCCCGCTGCGAAAGGAATCCAGCAGATTTCCGTTCTGAACACGCTGGTGAAGGACATCCCGTCTGAGAAGAGCGAGGAAACCAGGTTCAACTCTTATCAGTTGCCTTCCTATCTCATCAGCGAGATCGCGGAGAGAAACTTCTGGTTCATTCCGGAAGACCCGAATGAAATCGTGACCGTCGTTGCATATACCGATGGCTATTTTGATGACGGAACCGATTCATATGAGACTTTGTGTGAAAAAGGTTTGGCATTTGGCTTCGCGGATCCGAATGCGGCAGAGCCCATGGAAGTCTTCACCGGCCCCACGCAGAACAAGAATTACATGGTCTGGAATATGGGTTACTTTACGGTAGGACATGAATGCGCGCTGTTCATGCGTCCTGACGGATGGGAAGACATTCCCGCTCTGTTCAAGGCAATCGGAATGGCAGAAGCGGAAGCCTATGATTTCATCTGCGCTGACGGCTACAAGGAGACCATCATCGTAGATGATCTACCGAAGACCAAGATTTATCTGTCTGCGGAAGGAACCATTGACGCAGCTTCCATCGCATATGCAGGTTATGGCCTGACCGATATCCGCTATATCGTTCCGGAAGGAACCGAAAAGGGTGCGGAGCCTGTTGACGGAATCAATCAGATTGTCGTGATGCCCAACGCGGACGGCATTCTGGGTGTGGAACCTCCGGTAATCCTGCCCTATGGCGGAAACATCTATGAAGGATATGCAGTTGCTGCAGTTCTCGAAAAAGCGGGAATTACTTCCACAACCTGCAAAGCAATCTCCTATAAAGACGGTGCAACCTATGATTATGACATGGAGAACCTGATGAAAGTATACTTCTCCATCGATCATTCCAAGGGCAATGACGCGTATACGCTGGGCAAAGCACAGCCCTATGGCGCTGTCCTGAAAGCGACCGGCCAGTATATCTTCGATAACGCGGCGATCGTCTATGTACCGCCGGTAGATGTCATGCCGGATGGCTACAGTATCCCCGAACTGTTCAAGCTTGTCGGCATGGTGGAAGCAGAGGAATATGATTTCACCTGCGCAGACGGCTATACTGAGACAATCCACAAGGATGACCTTGCGGAAGTCAGGATCTTCATCAATGCCGCAGGAGATGGCGTTGACGCTACTTCGATCGCATATCCGGATTATACGCTTCAGGATATCCTTACCATCACACCGGCAAAATAAGATAACTCCGTTTGAACCTGGACTCCTCCTTCTCGGGGGAGTCTTTTTTTGTCATCGCATATTAAGGGGGATTTTACAATTCCCTAATTTGCTTTTTAGCGTTTCTATGTTAGAATACTTAACGAATAATAAATAAGAAGGACATTTTCATGACGGAAATACTGGCACAGAGTCATATCATCAGAAGCGAACAGGTGGATGTTCAAAGAATTCTGAAACCGTCTTCGCTGCTTCTGATGCTGCAGGAAATTGCGCTGGACCATTGCAGGATGCTGGGACTCGGATCGGAAGCAACATTAAACCGCGATCTTTTATGGGTCGTTACCAGGTATTATGTCGAGATCGAAAGAATGCCTGCGTATGAGGAGCAGGTTACACTGGAAACCTGGCCGGGACCTATGCGCCGCGTGCTGTTTCCGCGTTATTTCCGAATGAAAGACAAAGACGGAAACATTCTTTTCCGGGCATCTTCCGTTTGGGTTCTGATCGACGGAAAAGAGCGGAAGATGATTACGCCGAAAGCGTTCGGGCTGGAGCCTGTTGAAGGCCTGGTCGTAGGAGACGAGCTCCCTTATAACATGCCTGCAAAAGTACTGCCGGAAACAGGAGAAGGATCATTTTCAGTGCCTTACAGTTATCTGGACTTGAACGGGCATATGAATAACACGCGTTATCTGGATGTCTGCTTTGATCTGATTGCAGATGAAGCGGAAGGCAAAAGCCTGACTGCAATCTCGGCAGAGTTTCAGAATGAGATTCATTATCGGGAGACAGTCAGTGTGAAGATCGGCTCGGAAGGAAATGATTATACGTTTACCGGAATGACAGAAAGACCCTGTTTCCGGATCGGAATGAGCTTTTTGTCAAAGGGAGAGGCAAAATGAGAGATTGGAAAAAAACTTGGATCTGTTTTTTGCTTGCTGCGCTGATGATATTATCTTCTCTTCCGGCATCAGGAGCAGAAGCGGATGGGGAAACGGCAGAAAAGATGAATCTTTCCTTTCAGTTTCCAAAGGGTTCAGACGGAAAAGAGGACATTCTGACAGACGGCCGCGCAGATACTTTCGTAACAATCGTGAAGGCGAAAGAAATCAAAGCTGAATTGCCTGATGGGGCGAGTACTCTTGTCGTCCGGTGGCATGCGCTCCCGGAGACCCTGACGATTCAGTTTATGAACGGAAAGAATGTTCTGCACGAGGAAAAAGTTTCCGCGGATATGTTTCAGTCCATCTACACGCTTCCCGAAGGAACAAGCGAAATTGTTTTCTCAGCTGGAAAGAAAAATGATGAAGAGATCTCGGATATTTCCGTATACGGAAAGGGAGACCTTCCGGCCGATGTGCAGCAGTGGAAGAAGGCAGGCAAAACAGATGTCTTGGTGATTGCTCCTTATCCGGGAGACGAGTACCGGTTTTTCGGGGGATTGATTCCGACCCTTTTGCAGGAAGGAGTTTCCTTTAATATCTGCTACATGGCAGATTACAGCCGCAGACGGGTTCAGGAAGGGCTGGACGCTCTCTGGAACCTTGGAAAAACCGAGTATCCTGTGTTTCTTTCCGTGGATTCCAATCACAGCCTTGAGTATAAATATCTGAAAAAGATGTGGAAGCGCACAGACCCGGCAAAAGCGCTCAAGAAGGTCATCGAGTCGCTTTCTCCACAGGTGATCGTTACCTGTGCAAAAGATGAAAACGGGGAAGCCGCGGCACAGCTGACCTATGAACTGGTTCAGGCTGCAGTCAAGGCAGATAAGAACAGAACTGTCCGGAAGTTCTATGTTCACGGTTCTTCCGATTCCGCAACGGTCCTGACTTATTCCGAGTGTCTCCCGACATATGGAGGAATGACTGCTTCGGAAACGGCACAGGATCTGCTGGATTCGTTCGGATCGCTGCGTATTTACCACAGCAAGGTGTCCCAGATAAACAGCTTTATTCTGGAATCAACCTCTGCTGGCAAAGATAAAAACAGGGATTCTCTGCTTGAGAATCTGAAAGCGGATACGAATCCGCTTCCAACTGCTTCTCCGACCCCGGAGCCGAC
>JAEEGL015313551.1_pt1 | contig 18347 bp, 16 predicted proteins | sample 9134231 | NCBI WGS metagenome assembly JAEEGL01 (sample SAMN16246548, study PRJNA631951) | gut metagenome | biome: gut microbiome; feature: rumen; material: fiber-attached | host: Bos | place: Iran: Karaj | collected 2018-10 | reverse complement strand
TGTAGGGGTCTGGTAGATAACGTCGCCCTTGCCCTTGTTTCCGATTCCCCAACCGTCGAGAATCATAAGGAGTGCTTTTTTTGCCATAATTTATTGTATTTTATAATAATCAATTACTTCGGGCAAAATTATAAAATTTGCTGCTAACTGTATATTAACAAATGATTAAAATGAAAGGCATAAAAAACTCAAAGTATTCTGTATGGATAATAGCCTTTGTATTTGCATTAAGCATCTTTGCACAAAGCCTGTTGTTTCATTACCTCATTTATCATGAAATACTGTTCTCGACGCTGTGGCACTCTCCTGAGGATTTTTTCAGATTCTACTTGCCAGCAGCCACAATGGCAGTATTTTTTGGTGGGTTAGTATTCCTTTTCAAAAACCGATGGTGGACTGTTGCGGTGTCAATGCTGTTTAATGTATGGATATGGGCTAACCTATGGTATTATCGGGCAGACTCTTTGCTAGTAGAAAAATACTCAATAAGTATGATAAATAATCTTAATGGATACTGGGATAGTATTTTTGCTTTGATTAGGTCATCAGACATTATATTTTTATTATTAACCTTAGTTTTAACAGTATCAATAGTTGTAACAAAAAATAAAGCCCAAAAATCTGTGAAACTATTATTAACAAGTATAATAACAACTACAATTTTGGGAATCACTAACGGATTCCTTTTAACAAACAAATATGAAGGTGATTTAAGTTATATGAATCCATTCAAATCATATAAATCAAAAGAGGAAGTAGTATTCAACCGACCTTATTGGTATACAAGAGACCATTCAATCATACATTATTTATTTTATACGATAAAAGATATTGTTATTCCAATAGAATCATCATACACTTTTACCCAAAGCGATGAAGCCAAAGTAATGAAATTTTTCAATAATTCAGCATACAACAATACACCAAAGACAAAATTATTGATATGCATTATCGAGAGTTTAAACTCATTTGCCATCAAAAACGCTTTTATGCCGAACACTTACTCATTCATAAACAATAATGATAATATACTATATTGTGATAAAATAATTAGTCAAGCCAAAGCAGGAACATCAGGAGACGGTCAAATGATTATTCAAACAGGACTACTGCCTATTAATCAAGGTGCAGCATGTATGAGCTTCCCTCAGAATAAATACCCGTCAATTTCAAGTCATTATAAAACTGCCGGTTTATTTCCTCATAATTTAGGAATATGGAATCAAAGATTAATGAGTATAGAATACAAAATCGATACAAACTTCGTTTTAAATGACAATGACAGAGAACTATTTCAAAAAACAATATCATTAGCAAATGAGTACGACAATGTGATGATGTTAACTGCCGGAACACATATTCCATGCACCAAATATGCCGATAGTTCTGATTTACAACTACCCGACACCATATCAAATCTATTAACCAACTATATCAAATGTGTCAATTTCGCAGATCAAGGACTCAAAATTCTTTTTGATTCAATAACACAAAACGAGCGACTAAAAAACTTCACTATTGTAATCACAGGCGACCATTGCTTACCAGTTCCTGTTGATGAAACTTTCGCCAATGCATACAACTATTCCCGTTTTATCCCACTCATCATCTACTCTCCCGAAATAAAACAAAAGACCATTATCACCGATACCTGCTACCAGATGGACATCTACCCTACTATTCTCCACCTCATCGGCTGCGAGGATTATTATTGGAAAGGTTTCGGAGTTAACTTATTAGACAGCGCAGCTCGGCTCAACCGACCAATCACACCAGAAGAAGCATACGATTTGTCGGATAAAATGATTAGGGCTGATTATTTTAAAAAATTATAAATGATAAAAATGATAAAAAAAATAGCATTATTTATTATAGGGGGTATTCCAATCGGCATTTTGTTTATTATTCCATGCTTCACAATACTACCGTACCAAACAGGTGGTTTTGGACATAATGGAATTGCTTTCGGTCCATACGATACTCTGTTTCATCCTGTGGATTATTGCTTTGTAGAAAACATAGACAATTTTGATACATTAAAAAATGCAGAAATCATCACAATCGGCGACTCTTTTAGTCAAGGTGGCGTTATGGGCTACCAAAACTACTTAGGTCATAGTATTAACCACACAATAAGCAATTTTAGGATAAAAAATGCGCGATCGGAAAATACTGCTTATACTTTACTACAGAAAAAGATGATTCCGAAATGCAAAATCTTGATAATAGAATCAGTAGAAAGAGCATTTATTCAGTCTCTCAGCAATGAATTTATCATAATCGACGATATTAAACAAAAACCTATTATTACCAAGCACCAAACAAACCTAAAAAATTACTTCAACAAAGAAGATATAGAAATCAAACAATTCATATTTGATTTTAAACAGCTTGCTTCATTCTATAAAAACAAGATATCGTTGACAAAAAACTACATAGAACTTATTATGAACGATTCGATGTTCACATCGCACAAATACTCCAGAGCATTATTCTGTCTTTACGACAAAATTCACTGGGACGGGGACATCTGCTTTACATCATACAACACAGGAAACTATCAGAGGGCGCAAGACAACTTAAATATCCTTCTAAACCTGGCGAAAGAACAAGGAATAACACTTATTTACCTAATTCCAGCTGACAAATACGATTTATACTACGATTATATTGTTAACAATCCTTATCCTCTCAATCCTACATTTGATTATTTTAAACAATACGACACCACAATGTTTGTCAACACTAAAGCTCTATTGTTGCCATATATCCGCAAAGGTATTAAAGATATATATAGAGTAAACGACACCCACTGGTCGATTATTGCGGCCAAAATTGTTGGTGAGCATTTAGGAAAAATCGTCAAAGATAAACAAGCACTAAATCAATGATACCCAAGATAATACACTATTGTTGGTTCGGTCCGAAACAGATGTCAAAAACCGACAAGAAATGCATCAAATCGTGGAAGAAACACCTTCCGGATTACAAACTGATGTTTTGGAACGAACAGAACTCACCGATTGACGTGCCATTCGTAAAATCAGCACTCGAAGCTAAAAAATACGCCTTCGCTGCCGACTATGTAAGAATATGGGCGCTCTGCCAATACGGAGGCGTCTATATGGACACAGATATGTTAGTGCTAAAAAACGTGGACAAGTTTTTAGAGACTGAATTTGTTGGAAAAGAAAACCAAGAAACCTGCAATGCGGCGATTTTAGGATGCGAAAAAGAAAGCACCTTTATCACCAAAGCACTTGAAAAATACGACAGTTTGGAATTCTCATTGAGCAACATCCAAAACATCAGTATACCAACAGTGATTACAACTGTGATTAAATCGTTGTCTGACACTGAAGCGCCAACCATCTACACAAGTGACGTGTTCTACCCATTACCTTTCGAAAACTCAGCAGAAGGCAACTTTGATTACAAGCCATACCTTACAGAAAACAGCGCAGCCGTACACCTCTGGAACGCCAGCTGGCTCGACGAACTGAACGAATACCGCAAACAAAGCAGTGGGTGGAGAAAGTGGTGGAACATAATCAAAGCACATTTTTTCGATGACAACAACACAAAAACTACTAATAAACAAATCTGCTAGAATAACACAACATCTACACAATTGATGCTCATTTAGCAAATATAATCAATAATGAAACGATTCATATTACATTCTCTATTATTCAGTCTGATTCTGTCTTTGTTGTTGTGTATAACAGATATAAGATTTTCTCCTTTATTGTTCCCTGATTCTGTTTGGTACAAAATATATCACAACAAAATTGATTACGAAATTGCATTCTTTGGATCATCAAGATGCCAAGAGTATTTCGACTGTAGTATTATCGAACAATCTATTGGACATACATGTTACAATTTTGGTATGCCGAATGCTAAGATAGATATTTCATGCCTATGTCTAGACTATTTACTACAGCATAATCAAAGGCCAAAATATGCAACACTTGAGGTAGGTTATATCACTTTGTTCAACAATTCAACTCTCGACCACCATTATCATATTTATCCATTAATGTATTTACATCCATCAGTCTATAACTATGTTAAAAAGTACCAAGGTTTCGATAGCAAACAAATATGGATACCATTATACAGATATTCAGGATATATAGGAAGTATTATTAAAGAAACTATTTCAAAAGATAACACAATCAAAGGATTTGTTCCTGTTCATAAATATTGGAAATATAATGTTCTTGGTGCCCACTTCAATAAATCAGTTCCAATAGATAGTTCAAGAATTAAGTTTTTAGATCGGTTTGTTGACTTATGTGTAAAGAATAATATCAAACTCAACTTTGTGTACGTGCCAGAACATACAAATTATAAAGATTTCTATAACAATAAACAGGAAATTGTAGAATATTTTCAAGAATACGCTAAGAATAAAGGAATTCCATTCAAAGATTTCTCAGCAGATTCTATATTCAACTCAGACACATCATATTTTTATAATATAGAACATGTAAACAAATATGGTGCAGCAAAATTCACCCGAGACTATTTTGTACCATATTTCAAACAATTATACAATTTATAAACAAATTCAACGATGCTTTTCAATTCAATCGACTTCGCCATCTTTCTGCCTATTGTATTCGCCATCTACTGGTTTGCATTAGGCAAAAGCAGGAAACTTCAAAATGGCTTCCTTGTAATAGCAAGCTACGTTTTTTATGGCTGGTGGGACCCAAGGTTTCTATCACTGATTTTTCTCTCCTCAATGGTGGACTTTTTCGTTGGACGAGCCATAGGCAAAACAGATGATACCTCAAAACGTCGTCGTCTGTTGTTTGTAAGCCTTGGCGTAAATCTCGGAATGCTTGGATTCTTCAAGTATTTCAACTTTTTTGCCTCCAACTTCGCTAGGGCGTTCTCGCTATTCGGAACAGAGTTCTCAGTCCCGACATTAGAGATAGTCTTGCCAGTAGGCATTTCGTTCTACACATTCCAGACACTCAGCTACACTATCGACATTTACCGCAAAAAGCTTGAACCTTGCAACGATTTTGTGGCATTCCTCGCATACGTAAGCTTCTTTCCTCAATTGGTTGCCGGTCCTATCGAAAGAGCCACAAACCTGCTGCCACAATTCTACAAAGAGCGCAAATTTGAATACGCCAAAGGTGTGGACGGAATGAAGCAGATTCTTTACGGACTATTTAAAAAGATAGTAATAGCCGACTCGTGCGCCAAATGCGTCAACCCGTTCTTTGCCGACTATGCCAACTATCCTGGCTGCGATTTGATTATCTGCTCGGTATTGTTTGCCTTTCAAATATATTGCGACTTTTCAGGATATTCTGATATTGCTATAGGCACGGCAAAATTATTCGGTTTTAGTTTGATGCGCAACTTCAACTTTCCTTATTTCAGCCGTGATGTGGCGGAGTTTTGGCGCAGATGGCACATTTCACTTACCACATGGTTTCGCGATTACATATACATACCGCTCGGAGGTAGCCGCACCACACTTGCCAAAGTTATACGCAACACCTTTATAATATTTATAGTTAGCGGTTTTTGGCACGGAGCAAGATGGACTTTCATATTCTGGGGCGTGCTCAACGCACTATATTTTCTCCCGCTCCTGCTCCGCAAAACCAACCGCAAAAATCTCGACACGGTAGCCCAAGACCATTTCTTCCCATCTTTCAAAGAATTATTTCAGATGCTCGTCACATTCGGTCTTATAACCTTTGCTTGGATATTCTTTAGAGCGGAAAGTATGGAAAAAACCGTCGGACTTATAACCAAATGCGTTACCGATATTATAGCTCATCCTGCATCGTTAATGTTGTGTTTTAGAGAAACATATATCGACACTGTAGTGATAACAGCCATATTTGTCATAATAGAATGGCTTGGACGGCGAAACCAATATGCAATCGAAAGTTTCCTTGTAAACAAACCCACTCCACTACGCTGGGCGATGTACTATGCGTTTATCATAGCCATAGTGCTCAGTTTTGGTGAAAAACAGGAATTTATATATTTTCAGTTTTAGGAAATGAAGAAGTTTTTAAAACAGTGTCTTATATTTTGTCTTATTTCGTCAATCATAGCATATTGTACCGACCTTATCCATTCTAAGTTAAATCAACCTTCTGGATATATGAAAGGCTGGCAAGACCTTTATGCAAATAATATCAACGCCGACTTATTAGTTTTTGGAAGTTCTCGTGCTCAAAAAAGTTTCAATCCTAAAATAATAGAAGATTTACTTCATATCTCTTGCTACAATTTAGGACTTATTAACGCACGAATGCAAATTGACTATCTAAGACTATTAGAATATTTACGGGTTTGTAGCAAAAAACCTAAATATGTTACTTTGGAAATAGATTTCTTCACATTTGGTATGCAACAAAGTTTAAGTAATCACTGGCAATTATTTCCATATATGCTATTAAACAATAATCATTACCACTGTACAAACTTTATGACAGGTTTTAATTCTATTGATTATTTTGTTCCATTGGTTAGATATAGTGGTTATTCCAGTACTATTATCAAAAATAGCATATTTGAGGATGAACCATATTACAAAGGGTTTATCCCGATTGACACCTACATGACCAAAGATATTGTAGAACAACAAAAAAGTTTTTGGAAAGAAGAAATAAAAACAGATAGTATTAAAATCAACTACCTCTACGAGTTTATTAATACCTGCAAAAGCTATGGGATAAAACTCAATTTTGTATTTATTCCTCAATTTCAAGATGTTGAAAAAGGATTAATTGGCTGCGACTCGATCACTAATATTATAAGAAACATAGCCAAAACAAACGACATTCCCTTTGGAGATTTTTCTAAACCGCAATTTAACGACGATACTACATACTTCTACGATATGCGCCATCTCAACTCCCGCGGTGCAGATAAATTCACATCTGAATACTACGTAACGTGGATGAAACAATTATACCAATTATAAAAGACAAATCTTCAATCTACAGAAACCTTATGCCAACGCCGTCCCGATTCTCCATCCTCATCGCCAATTACAACAACGCAAAATTCTTCGATGACTTATTTCCAAGCCTTATCAGTCAGACATATAAAAACATCGAAATCATCTTTGTAGATGATTGTTCTACTGATAATTCCTTAGAAGAAGTAAAAAAATACGCAGATCAAGATCCAAGAATAAAAGTATTCAAAAACAACCAAAACCAAGGTTGCGCTCCTACAAAAAGACGTTGTATTGAACTATCATCTGGTGAGTACTTCGGTTTTGTAGATCCCGATGATTTAATCGAAACCAATGCTGTGGAAATAATGGTTAATGAATTACAAAAAGACTCTGAAATAGCTCTCGTTTGTTCTCGTTTTTATCTCCACAACGAAAATTTTACAGAGCAACAAACCATAACACAACCTCAAGATATTAGTGAAGATAAAATATTGATGTTCGGCCTTATGCCAAACGCTTTTTCAGCTTTCTCTCGTAATAAATATAATCTGACCCAAGGTATTGACACTACATTTAAACGAGCTATCGACCGCGATCTTGTATTAAAAATGGAAGAAGTTGGACGTGTAATACATATTCCCGACTATCTTTACCACTATCGCATAAACTCCAACAGCATTTCCAACAATCAAAATGCATACAAGGCTCAGTATTGGGCGTGGCAGGCTCGTTATAGTGCTTGTGAACGACGTGGAATAAGTAAAGAAGATGTTTACTCGGAAATAATGGCGTACATTGACAATCAAAAATTTGACTACAGCACTACAACAGACTACAAACTCGGCAAAAAGTTGTTGGCATTACCGAGATGGATAAAATACAAACTGCTAAAACGCAAATAGTCGATGCCACTCGTTTCAATCATAATCCCCGCCTACAATTATGCGCACTATCTACCGTTTACTCTCGATAGTGTAAAAACGCAATCATTATCCGATTGGGAGTGCCTAATTATCGATGACGGCAGCTCTGATAATACAAAGCAAGTATCAGAACAATATACAAATACCGATTCTCGTTTCAAGTATTACTACAAGAATAACGGCGGACTATCTTCCGCACGAAATTATGGTTTACAAAAAGCAATAGGGAAGTACATTATCTTCCTTGATGCCGACGACTATTTAGAAAAAGACAATTTGTTGAATCTTTCTTCGTTTCTTGACAACAAAGATTATAATAGCGTGGTTTTCGGAACATTTCTAAAATTCTACGATGACAACACACCATTATACAATTGGTACGAGGATTATCATTTCAAACAAGGCAAGCAGGAGACATTCTTAAAGGATATTATTACCAAAAATATGTTTCCATGCTGCGCTCCTATGATTTCATTAAGTATAATCAAACGCAACAACCTTCTTTTCGATGAATCTCTTACATCATACGAAGACTGGGATTTTTGGTTGAGACTATCAAAATACTGCAACTTTTATTTTCATCCAACCGAAAATGCCGCCGCACGAATACGTTTTCACTCAGGTAGTATGAGCACCGATATTTGGCGAATGGAGACTAACCAACTTAAAGTAAGGCTAAAATTAAAAGCTACACTTACCAATAAATCAGAAATATCCATCAACAACACTGGAATAGAATCTTCAGTCAAGACACTTTTATATTATATAGCCGATAAAATACAAAATGGTGAAATCAAAATCGCTAATACCCTTCTCACAGAACTCATTAAAATATATCCTAATCGCAAAATTAAGATACTCAACAATAGTTTACTTCTCTCCCACCCCACCATTTTCCGTCGCTCAGCGTGGCTTTTGTGGGAACGGATTAAAAATATCATCAAAAAGCAATAATACCTAATTTTATTACCACAATAGTTTTTATATAAAAATTTTTCCTACATTTGACCCCAATTAAATTTACTTACATTATGAACATAGCAGTAATAGGATGTGGCAATCTTGGTTTTTCTATAGCCAAGGGTCTTGCCAACAAACAGAAAGAGTACAACTTAAACATAACAGCTACCGACCCGTTTGCCGACTTAGACAAAATTAGGGCTATCGGTATCAACGCTTCGCGCGAAAACCCCGACGTGGTAAAAAACTCCGAAATTATTTTTCTCTGCGTTAAGCCATGGATTGCTAAAGACGTTATCGAGGAGATTTCGCCCTATATGAAAAAGGGACAAATATTGATTTCGCCCGTTGCAGGCCTCAGCATCGATCAGATTCAGGGCTACTGCTCGCAAAAAATCAATGTGTTCCGCATTATGCCAAACATCGCGGCTTCTATCAATCAGTCAACCACTTGCGTTAGCCACGATGCCGACGACGAGGTTGTTGACAAAACTATGGAAATTCTCGGTATTCTCGGTAAAACTATCCTCATCGACGAGGACAAAATCAACGCAGCCACAATTCTCACCGGCAGTGGAATTGCTTTTGTGCTCCGTTTTATGCGTGCAATGGTAGAGGGCGGCATCGAAATCGGTTTCAAATCCGACACTGCTTCCGAAATTGTTAACCAAACAGTTAAAGGCACAGTGGAACTCCTTATGAACGATACTGCTCACGCCGAGGCACTTATCGACCGTGTTTGCACTCCTTCGGGAACCACTATCCGCGGACTCAACGAGATGGAGAAAAACGGTTTTTCTTCGTCGGTAATCGAAGGTATTCTCTCTGCGTATCACAAAATTGCCAAGTAACACTTAAAGCAGCAGATTATGTTTTCAGGTATTGTAGAAGCCACTGGCAAAATCACTAATATAAAAAGGTATCAGCAGAATATCGACTTTACTGTGTCGTGTCCGTTTGGCAGCGAACTCACGATAGACCAAAGCGTTGCGCACAACGGTGTTTGTCTTACAGTTGTAAAGCAGACTCCCGAAGGCTATGTGGTAACGGCTATGCAGGAGACTCTCAACCGCTCTAACCTCGGGTTGCTAAATATCGGCGACGAGGTTAACCTTGAGCGCAGTATGAAACCCGACAGCCTTCTTGATGGACACATTGTACAGGGTCACGTAGATCAAACCGGCATTGTCACCAAGATAGAAGATGCCGACGGAAGCACTTACTACACAATAGAATACGACCCATCGCAGGGCAATATCACAGTGGAGAAAGGTTCAGTAGCTGTCAACGGTGTAAGCCTTACGGTCTGCAACAGCGAAAACGGCAAGTTTCGTGTGGCAATTATCCCCTACACCTACGAGCTCACCAATTTTCACGCGCTCAAAGTAGGCGACAAGGTTAATCTTGAATTTGACATTATAGGCAAATACATTCAAAAAATCGCGGCAGCTTATCTTAAACGATAGGCGCATTAAGTATTTTTTTCATTTTTTATAAACAAAAAAAAAGCGAAGTTTCACAACTTCGCTTTTTTTACTTACTAATTTAACCTAAATCTTATTATGAAAAGAGTTCCGACACTATAAAAATATCTTTATTAAATCTGAGAATGTATTTTTTATGACGATGTGCTTTATTATCTTTTAATTACACTATCTTTTACGCATTGTAATAATAAAAGTTTCGTAATAAACAAATTATTTTTTATTTTTTTTATTGTTTTTTTTCACTTTTTCGGAAACTTTAGTCTAAATGTCGTTCCTTTACCCACTTCGCTATTGCGTACATAGATTTCTCCTTTGTGATATGAGTTAACAATGCGCTGTGCAAGCGAGAGTCCCAAGCCCCATCCATGCTTTTTGGTGGTGAATCCGGGACGGAAAATACGTTTAAAATATCGCTTCGACATACCCTTGCCGGTGTCGGAAATCTCTATCTTGGCGTGTTTTTCGGTGTCGAATAGTTTTATAGTAAGAGTTCCTTTTCCTTGCATAGCGTCGATGGCGTTTTTGCAAAGGTTTTCGATAACCCATTCAAATAGCGACAGATTAAGCGGCGCAGTAATAATTTTGCCGTCGGGTATCTCTAACACATACTCCACATTTTTTGAACTACGTGAGCGGAGATAGTTTACGGCATTAGATAGCGCCTCGCCAACGTTTTCGGTTTTGAGTTCGGGCTTGTTGCCAATTTTAGAAAATCTGTCAGTAATTTTTACAAGGCGGTTAACGTCTTTTTCCACCTCCTCGATAATTTCTGGTTGGTTATCTTGCATTTTTAAAATCTCAATCCAAGCAAGAAGCGACGAAATCGGTGTGCCCAATTGGTGCGCGGTTTCTTTGCTCATGCCCACCATCATAAGGCTTTGGTCTGATTTGTTAGAAAGGCGGATAGCAATTATTGCCACAAATATAAATATCAGGGCAACAATAAGTTGAATAATCGGATAAGATTCCAACTGTTTTAAAATTGTGGAATCTTCGTAATAAAGAATATCGTGATTTCCTGGGCTTGATTCAATAATCAGCGGTGGATGGTTTTCGCGCATTCGTTCCATTTCGCTCTGTAAAAAATCCTCATCGGGATTTTCTACGGCAAGGTTTTGAGTGTGCATACGGTTGTCGGAGGTCATCATTATCACAGGTATAGTGGTGTTTTCCTGAATAATGCGGTATACAATCAGACTCACAGTGCCGTCAAAGTCAACGTTTTCGATTTCGTTGATAGCCTCAGCCCAAAGCGAAATATTATGCTGCTCGCGTTCTTTCAGCTTGTTTACCAAAGAGTTGGTGTAAAGCCACGACGCAATGCTCACCAAAATTGCAAGCACAAAAATCGAGGTCTTTATTATTTCCCGTGTATTCATAGTAGTTATATTATATAAATAAAGCGGACAAACTGCCCGCTTTATTGTAAATTGATTTGCGAGAAATCTAAATAATTAAATACCCTCTACTACACGAGTCCATCCAAATGGATCTTCACATTCGCCAAATTGGATAGCGGTGTATTTTTCGTAGAGTTTGCGGCTGATGGGGCCGGGTTGTCCGTCTTTAGAGATAACATACTCCTTATTGTTTTCGAGGTCAACGATTTTGCGGATAGGGCTGATAACGGCTGCTGTTCCGCAAGCACCAGCCTCCTCAAAGGTAAGGAGTTCTTCCTCGGGAATAGGACGGCGTTCGGTTTTTAAGCCCATATATTCAGCAAGTTGCATAAGGCTCTTGTTGGTGATAGAGGGCAATATCGACGACGATTTAGGAGTGATGTATGTATTGTTTTTGATACCGAAGAAGTTGGCTGCGCCACATTCGTCGATATATTTTTTCTCTTTGGCGTCAAGATAAAATTCGCTCATAAAACCGTTGTCGTGTGCAATCTTGTTGGCTTTGAGGCTTGCAGCATAGTTGCCACCTACTTTGTAGATACCAGTGCCGAGGGGAGCCGAACGGTCGTAAGAGCGTGTAATCATATAATCGCCAGTAGAGAATCCGCCTTTGAAGTAAGGACCAACGGGCGTTACAAAAATCAAGAAGCAGAACTCCGACGAAGGTTTAACGCCAACTGTAGGTCCAACGCCTATCATCAACGGACGGATATAAAGTGTAGCACCGTTGCCATAAGGGGGAATAAAACGTGCGTTAAGTTTTACAACCATCTCGGTCATCTTGATAAACAAATCGGTAGGCATCTCGGGCATAAGAATACCGTTTGAGGTGCTCTGCATACGTTTTGCGTTTTCATCAGGACGGAAAAGTCGAACTTTACCGTCTTTGCCGCGGTAAGCTTTAAGTCCTTCAAAAGACTCCTGTCCGTAGTGGAGACAGGTGGCGGCAATGTTCATCGAGATGTTCTCGTCGCTTGATACTTCAATTTCGCCCCACTTTCCGTTCTTGTGGTAGCATCTTACGTTGTAGTCGGTGCGGATATAGCCGAAACCTATTTTGTTCCAATCTATATCGGGCGACTGTGTGTTAGTGTTTTCGCTCATGTTGTTTATTCTTTTAAAGTCGGAAATTTACACTTTATATATATATGTTGTAACTTTTATTGTGTTAAATCTCTGAAAATTTTTTCTAAACTATTTTTATTCTGACTAAGTGTCAATACTTTAAGGTGGTTTGATACTGCAAAGTCGAACACCTTTTCGCGAATATCGCTGCCATCGGGAGATGCTATCTGCCAAATATCTCCGCTTTGCAAAACGTTTTCGGTGCCAAAAGCGGTCTGCAGCAATGTCTGGTCGGGATTGTTGTTAAATTCTACTGTAACAGTAGACGAATTGCCTGCCGTGCGAAGGTTGGCAAGTGTATCATCTGCCACAATTTTGCCTTTGCATATTATCACAGCCCGCGAACATACCGCCTCTGCCTCTTGCATAATGTGTGTACTGAGGATAACGGTCTTTTCTTGACCAAGACGCTTAATAAGGTCGCGGATTTCGATAATTTGGTTAGGGTCGAGACCTGTGGTGGGTTCGTCTAATATTAAAATAGAGGGATTGTGCACCATAGCCCTTGCCAATCCTGTGCGCTGGCGGTATCCTTTGCTGAGTTCGCCACACTTTTTATATTGGTGTTCGCCAAGTCCCACGGCTTCAATTGCATAATCCACAGCCTTAGCCACCTGACTTTGAGGCATATAAATACGCGCCGAATATTCTAAATACTCTTTAACATACATATTAAGGTAAAGAGGATTGTTTTCGGGAAGATAACCTATCTGATTTTTAAGGCGTTCCATATTATCGGCGCTATCTTCGCCATTGATAAACACCTTACCCTCGTTGGCAGCGATACAGCCGGTGATAATTTTCATGGTGGTGCTTTTTCCTGCACCGTTTGGACCAAGAAAGCCGACAATTTCGCCCTGCTTTACCTCAAAAGAGAGATTATCCACAGCAAGGTTCGAGCCATACGATTTTGATAAGTTTTGTACTTTTACTGACATTGGTGAATGTTAACAATTGAATCTTTGGCAAAGATAAAAAAAAATTTTTTTAAAAAACATAAATATTATACCTTTGCCTAAAACTTTGAGGATAAAAACGCAAAATATGGCTAAGCAAACACTAATATGGATTTTGATAGTATCTTTATCAACCTTGTTTTCGATTAAAGGTTATGCACAAGATACCGAAGAGCATCACTTTGAAGAACCAGAGCAAGCCGCTATCGACAGTTTAAAACGGCTTTTATCCGAATATACCCCCGAAAGCGTAAAAGTAAAACTCTATTACGACATAGCCGCCAAATACACCAACTACGATTCGGTATTAAAATACAATCTGTTGTCGCTCCGCACCGAAGAAGAACTAAAACGGCAGAACGACAAGATGATTCACGAAGAAGAAAAAAGAGAACTCCTATTATACATTTCGGCACTTGCAGGCGCTTTGATAGTGGTTTCGTTTTTGGTGTTCTTTATTACAAGAATCCTAAAAATCAAGAAGAAAGCCAACACTGCATTATCTGAGCAAAACGGCATTCTTATCAACCAAAAAGCCGAAATAGAAGCTCAGCGCGACAAGATTGAAGCTCAGCGCGACGAAATTGAAACTCAAAAAAACCTCATCACCGAACAGATGTACGAGGTGGAGCAGGTAAACAACCAATTGCTTGCAAGCATCACCTACGCACAACGTATTCAGCAGGCGGCACTGTCGTCGCGCGAGGAGATGAACCGAAACTTCAACGAATCGTTTATATTCTACCGTCCAAAAGACATTGTAAGTGGCGATTATTACATAACAGAAAAATATGGAAAATACGCTGTAATGATAACCGCCGACTGTACAGGTCACGGTATTCCGGGAGCGTTTCTTTCGATTCTCGGCATTGCAGCCATCAAGCAGTATCTGCGTACCGAAGAAGACGCTGCAAATCCGGGTGTGGTTCTCGACCGTATTCGCGAATTTATTAAAAGCACTCTCAACTCGCACTCCGAAAGCCGGTTAAACGACGGAATGGATATGAGTATCTGCTCGTTCGACTTTGAAAACATGAACCTTATCTACGGCATTGCCAACCAAAAAGTACTATTGGTGCGCAACGGCGAAGTTAACACTCTAAAAGGCGACAAGATGCCAGTAGGACGTTGCAGTTACGAACACGGTGATTTTCAAACACTATCTATCAAATTAGAACTTGGCGACATGGTATACATGTTTTCAGACGGTATCCAAGACCAATTTGGCGAACCAGAAGGCAGCAAAGAACATCCAAAGAAATTTGGTTCGCGCCGTCTTGCCGAAACCCTTGCCACTATTTCGTCGCTCCACACCGCCGAACAAGCTCACGTTATTGGCGAAACTATCGACAAATGGCGAGGTAATTATCCTCAAACCGACGACCAATCTTTGGTAGGTATCCGCATTTAGATAAATAATTAACAAATAAACTATTATAACCGAACAATGAAAGCATTACCTAAAATTGCATTAATGGCATTGGCGATGACTCTTACCACATCGGCATTTGCTCAAGAAGAACTTGAAGAACAACCTACAACCGCCGGACTTATTGGCGAAGAACCTGTAATAGTACACAGCGCCGACCGCGTGTTGATTTATCCGCAACGTATGGCTTTAGACGAAAACACTTCGGTAATGGACCTCTTGATGATGTTTCCCGAAGCGCTCAGCCGAAACTTCCAAAACTTAGACGATAGATATGTTGTCCGCGTAGAAAATTTCAACTACGAAGCCGACCAACGTCTGTTTCTCACCACTCTCAAAGCCAAATATGTTCAAAAAATCCAAATTTGCGACAACCCCGACGTTATGAAAGGTAGCAAAGGCATCAACGGAGGCGTTATCGATATCAACATGGTGCGCGGCGCTATGGAAAACGATATATTTATTGGTGCAGAAATCGACACCAAAGGATTATCAAACACCCCGATTGCCAACGCAGTATATGGCAACGGCAAAACCGACGTGCTTGTTACCGCATCGCTTGCTGACCCTTCGATGAAAGGCGAATACGGCTCTACTGCCCGCTGCGCCGCCAAGGTAAACCAAGCCCTCAACGACAATCACAACCTTATGTACGATATTGCAGCACGTTACAACCATAACAACGACGACATCTTTTCCTCATCAAATTCGCGTTACTATGGCTCGCAAATTCAATACGACGGAGTTTTCAACGAAGCCGGCACAGCACTCAGTGTTTCGGGCGGTTGGGAATATTACGACGACGGAGCTCAAGCATCAGTTGTCAATGAATTAGGCAAAGACCGCACTCGCGAGGTATGGCAGGTATATATTGCCGAACTTTGGACTCCAATAGTGGGCGGATTAGAACTCACCGCCGGATGGGAATTAGATTATGCTAATACAAGTATGCACAATATGCAGTTGCATATAGACAACTTAGCATCAAGTGAAATTGATTTCATCAACCTTGATAACTACGACCCAAAACGTTCTAATTGGAAACGAGACGACCGTTACGTTACCTACAACAACGACTTTTACGCACAATTAGATTACACCGTTGGTCCTCTATCGTTGAGCGTTGGCGACCGTGTAATGTGCTACCGCTACAAACAAGGCGAAGAAGATATCAAAAATCCTTACAACCTAATAGTTGCAAGTGCAACTCTTACTCCCAATTGGCACCACCAGATTCAAGGTTCGTATTACCGTCGCTTTAATTCGCCCGACTACATAGATATACACAGTTCTCTACGCTACAGCGACCTTGGACAAACAGTTACAATGGGTAACAAAGACCTTAAATATCAACCCGCCGACGTTTACCGCTTGATGTACACATATTCTACCAAAAAATTCTGGGCTTCGTTAATTGGACGTTACATCGACACTCGCGACCGCGTGGTAGAAACCGAAGGCTACTATCTCAACCAGCCGATTACCACTTTTACCAACGACCCAACTTCGTATAGCATCACCAATATCGACGCTGCTTTTACATTTGCACTCAACAAAACTCTGTCGTTTAATATTGGCGGCAGCTACTTTAATCAAGACCTCACTGGCGAAAATGCCGAATACTACTACGCACGCATCTCTCCAATCGTAACGCTGCCGGGTAGTTTTAAAATCAACGCTCAGGCTATATGGTGCAGCGACAAGAGTCCCGAAAAACTCCTCACCGACACCGAAGTTTACGCAATGCTCGGCGTACAGAAAACTTTTGGCAAGCACTTGACAATTGCCGCTCAATGGCACGACATACTCTGCAAAGACCTCTCGACAGGTAACTTTAGAGTAACATACCGTTTTTAACAAAAGGAATTAACTAATCAATAATAAATATTATTATACAAAAGAAAATGAAAAGGCTATTATCCATTACAACAGCATTAACAACAGCATCGCTGCTAATTATGGGCTGCGCAAGCAACCAAGACACCAAACTCCGTAGTTTCGACCAACTTGCGGGCAAAAAGATTGTGGTGCAAAAAGGAACTATGTTTGAAACCATTATGAAAGAGCAATATCCGACATACAGTGTTAAAACAGTTCCCACATTCTTTGGCATCTACAAAACCCTCGTTTCGGGCGAAGCTGAATACGGTTTGGACGAAGATGTGAGCGCATCGCTGATTCTTGCTGGCGGATTATCTATCGACACTTCGTTTACCAACCTGCCGCCTGTGCCTATGGGTGCTGTTTTTAACAAAAAAAATACTGAACTAAAACAGCAGTTTGACGAGTTTCTCACCGAATTGGAGCAGAGCGGACAGCTTGCCGAAATCCGCACAAAATGGTTTAATTGTATAGCACCTTCGTCGCAACCTGTTCCCAAGGCTCTCAGCACCGAAGGAGAACCCATAAATGCTGTTATCGAAGCCGACTTTCCTCCCTTCAACCTCAAAAACGGCAAAGACGTTTCGGGTCTTGATGTAGAATTGCTTACTATGTTTGCCAACCGTGTAGGACGCCCTGTAAAATTCACCATCTTGCCTTTCGATGAACTTATCCCCGCTGTAGAGGCAGGAAAAGCTGATATGAGTATCTCAGGTATTTCAGAAACCGACGAACGCAAAGAGCACGTTTTGTTTTCGAAGCCCTACAACCAAACTCACATGCTTATTGTATCACTCAAAAGAGAACACTAACACATTATAAATAAATGCAGCAGTACAATTTCCCCAAGATAATTTTAAAAACCGGCAAAGACCGCAGTATCAAGCGTCTGCACCCGTGGATTTTTTCAGGAGCGATAAAAAACACTATCGGAAACCCTATTGAGGGCGACGATGTGGCAGTGTACGACAACAACAACACTTTTCTCGGTCTCGGACATTACCAAAAAGGCGGTAGCATCACCGTGCGCGTATACTCGTTTGACGAGGTTACTCCCGACCGCGAGTTTTGGAGAGGCAAGATTGCCACAGCAATAGAACTGCGCCGCCGCTGCGGATACTTAGACAACAAAGAAACCAACGTCTGCCGCATTATCCACGGCGAGGGCGACGGTTTTCCGGGTTTTATATGCGACTACTACAACGGCACAATCGTTTTTCAGTCGCACAGTTGGGGA